>Ga0172379_10000605_pt1 | contig 87809 bp, 68 predicted proteins | sample GrowelOW334metaG_FD_119756 | JGI IMG/M metagenome (GOLD analysis project Ga0172379, IMG submission 119756) | Groundwater microbial communities from an aquifer near a municipal landfill in Southern Ontario, Canada - Groundwater well OW334 metaG | ecosystem: Environmental > Aquatic > Deep... | reverse complement strand
GCGCGATACTTCGCCGCTTCCTCGAAAAAGTCGTTGTGAGTCGCGAAAAAGAAACTCAGCCGCGGCGCGAATTCGTCGACGTCCATCCCGCGCCCGACCACGTTCTCGATGTAGGTTATCCCGTTCGCGAACGTGAACGCTATCTCCTGCGCCGCGTCCGCGCCAGCCTCGCGCATGTGGTAGCCGGAAATGCTTATCGGATTGAAATTCGGCAGATTTTTGGCGCAGTATTCAATTATGTCGGTGACGAGCCGCATTGACGGGTTCGGCGGGAATATGTATGTGCCGCGCGCAACATATTCCTTCAGCATGTCGTTCTGGAAAGTGCCGCGCAGCTTAGCCGGCGTCACGCCTTGCGATTCCGCAACCGCTACGTACATCGCGAGAACAACCGCCGCCGTCGAGTTGATCGTGAACGAGACGCTTATCTTGTCGAGCGGCATCCCATCGAACAGAAGCTCCATATCGCTCAGCGTGTCAATCGCGACTCCCAAGCGGCCGACTTCATCCTCGACCGCTTCATCATCCGAGTCGTATCCGAGTTGCGTCGGCAGGTCGAAAGCCACGCTCAGGCCGGTCTGTCCCTGTTCGAGCAGATATATATATCGCTTGTTGGATTCCTCCGCGGACCCGAATCCAGCATACTGCCTCATCGTCCACGGCTGCCCTACGTACATCGTCGGATATACGCCGCGCGTGAACGGAAACTCGCCGGGGAACCCTATGTCCGACAAATAATCAGACTCGACATCGGCCGGCGTTGCGATCACGGGAATCGGAATCTTCGCCGATCCCGTCTGCTGCGGCTGAACCGGCGTCTTCGCGTTCTTTATATGTTTTTCTTCCCATTCATTCTGTTTATCTTTTATTCGTTCTTCGTCGCACATACGGGTCTCCTGATAAAGCAGTTTTGCATTGTCACTGAAAAGAAATCGTCATTGCGAGGAAGCCGTTTTGAGGCTGACGAAGCAATCCGGAACTCAATGATTGTTATCGCCGTTTCATTTTTCTCTCGGCTTATTGAACACCGGCATGCGTTTTTCGGCAAAAGCAGTTTCAGCCTCGCGGTGATCCTCTGTGCCCCATAGGAGGGCAAGCATTTCCGACTCATAAGCGATCGCGTTACGGAGCGGCATGTCCGCGCCTTCGTTGACGGAACGCTTGATGAATCTGACAGACGTCGCCGGATTCTCGGCGATTTTCTGAGCGATCGCGTGCGCGGTCGGGAGCGCGTCGCCCCGCGTAACCACTCGTTCGACTAACCCGATCCTGTAGGCCTCCGCCGCGTCGAACGTGTCTCCGGTCATCATATAGTAGAGCGCCTTGCCTCTGCCGACGAGCCTGAGAAACCGCTGCCCGCCACCCCATGCGCTCATTATCCCCAATTTTATCTGCCGCATCCCGAACATAGCGTTTTCCGCCGCGATGCGAAAATCGCAATACAGCGCCATCTCGCAGCCGCCTCCGTACGCGTAGCCATTTATCGCCGCGATCACCGGAATCTCAAGAGCCGCCATCCGGTTAAGCGTCGTATGGAAAAATATCGACATGTCGCGGCCGTCGAATTCAGTTTTTAGAGTCCGGAAATTCTTCAGGTCGCCGCCGGAAATGAACGCTTCGTCGCCCGCGCCGGTGATGATCAACGCCCGCGCGTCCCTGTCCTGTTCGAGCGCGCCAACCACGTCGCGTATCTCGCCCATTGTTTCAACATCAATCGCGTTCTTGGCGCCCGGCCTGTCCACAGTCAGCGTCACAATCCCCGCCGGGTCCCGATCAACAATTATATTTTTATACATCCCGCGCCTCCTGAAGTTCATCCATTATTTATGTATTCTGTTTTTGATATTATACCATCAATGATGTTTGCCTCTACTTGGCAACCTTAAAATAGAAATCATTAATATCTCCATGTCGGTCGTGTCGGAAATGAGCAACCACGCGCATGCCCTTTTGGCATTTCTCCACATCGTCCATCTCCAAGTTCGTCATCAGCAGCGTGTCCGCTCCGTCCAACTGCACATAGCAGCAGATAAACGGCGTTTTCCTGACAAGCGCCGACGCCGTTACATACTGGACGGTGTGCGAAACAATAGTCCCCTTGCCGGACAGTTCGACCCACTCCGTCGGCTCGTAGCACAGATGGCAGTCGCCGCGCGGCGGACAGTACACTTGCCCGCACTTCACGCACTTCGCGCCCATGATCCGTTTGTTTTCGCGCAACTCGCGGAAGAACCGGGATTGCTCCCCGTAAGAATACTTGAATATAATTTCCATCTTGTCAGGGATTTCGAGCGGATCGTCGATCTCGGTTCCGCCGCTCAGTTCCTTTTCGAACTCACGCTTAAGACGGTCCTCGGATACACCGAATTTCTCCGAATAATATTTATACCATTTCGCTCTTTGTCCGATATTGAAAGGCATTACGCGTCACCCCTTTCGAGAACGAGGCAGACTGTCCACGCATTTTGAGGGCCGCCGCAACTTTGGACCAACCCGCGCCGCGCGTTCGCCCGCTGCCTCTCGCACGCCTCGCCGCGAAGATGCAGGCAAACCTCGATCGTTTGCATAATTCCCGTCGCGCCCGCCGCGTGTCCGCAGCCGATCAGGCCACCGCTCAGGTTCACCGGCATGTCGCCGTCCGCCAGCGTCGCGCCTTCGTCGATCATCCTGCCGCCCTCGCCTTCGCCGCACAGAAAGCAGTCCTCGTAAGCCATGATCTCAGTCGCCGTGAACGCGTCGTTGAGTTCCGCGAGGTCGAGGTCCCTGCGCGCGTCATTAACTCCGGCCATATCGAGCGCGCGTCGAGCGGCAATCCTGCTGCCGGCAAATTCATACAGATTCTCGCGGCTGCCTGCGCTCGGCCAATCGTGCGCCGCGCCGACACCTGTTATCCAAACCGGGTTCTTCGCGACTTCTTTCGCCTTCTCCTCGCTCATGAGAATCACCGCCGACGCGCCCTCTGAAATAACGCAGTTGTCAAAGAGCTTGAACGGCCCGCATATTTTCGGCGAGTTCATGACATCCTCGATAGTAATCTCCTTGGGACTTTGCGCGTTCGGATTCCTAATCGCGTTGCCGTGGTTTTTTATGGACACCTTCGCCATCTGCTCTTCCGCCGGGCCTCCGAATTTTTCCTGATGCGCCGCGACTGCGAGCGCGTAGCCGGAAACAGCGGTTCGCCCCGCCGGATTGTCATACGTCATATCCGCAGCGTAGAGCGCCGCGCGCAACATCTCAGGCGAACTGCGTCCGGCTTCGTAGTCAAAGCAGTCGGCGCACTTTTCGACGCCCAGCACGAGACATGAGTCATACATGCCGGAAGCGATTTCAGCGAAACCGATCCGCAACGCTGAGCCGCCCGTCGCTCCGCCGGAGTTCACCCTCACGGACGGCTTCGGCGGCAAGCCAATGTAATCGTGCAATATCATGTCCGGCTGACTCTGCCGGGAGAAGAAATCGTTGCTCATTCCATACACACAACAATCGACATCCGCACGAGACAGCCCGGCGTCAGCCAGCGCCGATTTCGCCGCTTCGAATCCAAGCTCAAAATATGTTTTTTCAGTCCATCGGGCTCGAAACTGCGTCGTTCCCAATCCGACCACCGCCACCCGCCTCATAAGTTGCCGCCCCCTTATCGATAGCATCGCTTCAGCCGATGCTTATAATTCCATGCTGTCTTCAATTCGCTTATTATACAACTTTCCGCCTTTCGGGGCACTTATGCAACCCGCATATGCAAGTTAATTCTTTTCTATTAATATCGTTGTGCTATAATAGATTAGATTTTGAAAAAACATCGGAGTTCGATATGTTAAAATTTTCTGCGCGGCGAATTGTTTTCTGCGCATTGATAATAGCGCCGTTCCTATTGATGCGAACGCCAGCCTCGGCGGCTGCAAACGGCGACCTGACCGCATCGCTTTCTTCAACAACGGAAACAATCAATGCGGGAGATCCCATATATATTAGTTATGAAGTCGAGAACAGGTCTGCAAAACCAATCCGGCTGCCGGCCCATTTCTTCAGTCCAGGTTCGAGCGACGGGACCGGCCTGTTCTTCTCCATAATCAACGAAACCGGCGAGCCGGTGAATACAATCTGCATGCCGGAGCGCGTTGAATTTCCCGACGCGACGGTTGTGATCCAGCCCGGCGAGTTCCACGGCAGGAAATCATTCAATATCGCCGAATGTTTCAAATTCACAGATCCCGGCGAGTACACGGTCGCCGCGCAATTCTCGTCTTCATCCACAAAACAAGGTGTCTGGAAAGGCGTTATCAGCCCCGATTCCTTCAAAATCAAGGTGCGAGAGAGCGACGCAAAGAAAAAAGTTAAGATAGCCGACGCTCTTATAGCTCAGTGGCTCACAAATTACGACTACACTAATGCGACCGACGTTCGCAAGAAAATCATATCGCTCGGAACTCCCGCCTCGCTCGCCGTCATAACGGCGCTCAAAAAAGAACGCCGTCTCCTCGCGGTCAACGACCTGCTCGACATCCTCGGCTCACTGCCCTGCCTCGAAGCCGCAGACTACCTCATCGAGTTCGCCGTCTCGGCGCCCTCAATCAGATTCGTTTCAAACATGCCGGAAGGCTTCTCATCCTCGAGCATCCTCATGGAAACCGCTTTCCGGTCGCTGGAAAAAATATTCAGCAAATCGTTCAACGTCGAAGACGGCAACACCCTCGCTCTCTGGTCGAACTGGGAGAAAGATCACCGGGACAGCCTTCCTCCCGCGATACAAAACAGCTCGCTTTCTCCGGCATCCATTGCCGCTCCTAAAACGGCGCCGCCCGCATACAAAGCTCCGCCGCCCATCTATCCCGAAGTTCCTTATCCTGACGAGGACAACGGACAAACGAAAAAACTTTCCAAACCGCGCAACGGCGGCAAAATAAAGTAATCCCGCATTCAGTCAACGATTCATATTCGCGCACATCGTTATTGCGCGCCCCTTTAGAAGAGCGGCAATTCCGGACATGGCTATGTGAATTGAATTCGGGATTGCATCGGCAATAAACGCCTCGCAGTGACCTTTGTTTTTCAAACTGCCGGCAACAATGTGAATTCACAACTGGAAAATGTTTATAAGAAATCCGGAGTCTATGCTATTCAATATCTTCGCCGAGTAGAGAAGCGACTTTTTTTATGAGAGTTTCAATGTGAAACGGTTTTATCAGATAATCATTCGCGCCCAACATGCGCGAAGTCTGCTCCTGCTTTGTCGCGGCGATAGCGGTAACAATGCAGACAGGAAGATGTTCGGTTCGCGGCATGCTCCTGATTATCTGAAGGACCTTGTTGCCGTCCATTTCCTGCATCGCGATATCGAGCAGAACGAGGTCTATGCGCTCATTGTCAAGAATGTCGAGGGCCTGTTTGCCGTCCAGGGCCGTGAAAACGTTGTAGCGATCCTCCAGAATGTCATGGATGTATTCGAGCGTCTCTTTCTCATCGTCGACGACGAGGATCTGTTTTCGCGCGGCGTTCGTTTCCTGCATAAGCGCTTCGCCTCCCGAATTCCTACAGCGTTTTCTCGCGCAGCGTCTGGTATCCGTAATTCGCGATCAGATGATCCAGAATCACCAGCGCCGTGAAATTTTCAGCGACCGGCCACACTCGGCCGGCGATCGTCGGATCCCGGCGCGTGATTGCGGACAGGTCCGTAGTCTGCATAGTGTATTTATCAATCGTATGCTGCGGCCTTGCGATCGTCGGGGTCGGCTTGACCGCGACGCGCACGATAATCGGCTGTCCGGTCGTTAGGCCTCCGGTTATTCCGCCGGCATTGTTCGAATCGAAAATAATTTTGCCGTTCTCGGCGCTCATCTGATCGTTATTCTCAAATCCCGTCATGTCCTTTACTCTGAAGCCTGCTCCGACTTCGACGCCCTTCACCGCGCCGATGCCCATCATTCGCCCCAATTCAGCGTCCAGCTTGTCAAACACCGGCTCGCCGAGTCCGGCAGGCGCTCCGAGAACTATCACCTCGACAAGCCCGCCTGATGAGTCGCCGTTCGCCGTTATCCGGTTCGCCGCTGTCATCATTTCCGACGCGCATTCAACCGACGGACAATTTATTACCGGATGAACCCCATACTTCTCATTAATCTCAGAGGCGACATATTCCGGCGCCTTCCCCCTTATTTCCTCGATCTCATTTTCTATCTCAGCGAAAATACGCATCTTTTCGAGAAAACGCATCTCCATCGTGATTCTATTCTTTACATACACTTCCTGATAAAACGGATCGTAGTCGCATCTCATTTTCTTGTACGATTGCGTGTATCCATACGCCTTCGCATGTTCGATGTCGCCGCAGTTCACTCCGGCAAGTTCCTTTATGTATGAAAAAACCTTAATGCCGTTTTTTTCGAGTATTTTCTTCGCGACGTAGCCGGCGGCCACAATCGTCGACGTGTATCTGCCGCTGAAAATGCCGGCTCCTATTGCGTCGTCGTCGGGGCCGTACTTCATGAATGAAGCATAAGACGCATGGCCCGGCCTCGGCGTCCGGTTCGTATCCTGATACTGTTTGATGTGAATGAAATGGCGGTCGAGATTCGGTATCAGAATCGTAAGCGGCGTGCCGTTCGTGTGATTGGCGTTCCCGGCGTTTTCAATAGTGTCAGCGGCGTTAAGCCCGGTATAAATTACCGGCAGATCAGGCTCTTTCCTCGGAGATGACAATTCGTCAGCGCCGGGTTTCCTGAGCAACAGGTCTGCGTAGATTTCCTTTTCCGTCAAAAGCATTCCGGGCGGAACGCCTTGAACCGTGGCTGAAAGGCCCTCCTGATATGAACCGCCTGACACGGTTGTCTGGAAGAATCTCCCTATGTGGCATCCAATCATTTAACTGCTCCTAATATTATTTTGCGCCCGAATCTTCATTGCGCAACCGGATTTATCTCAAGACCGCGGCAGAACCCCGCCGCCAACTCCAGAGCTCTGTCATTTATACAGTCTTTTCCTCGCCAAATTATTCATTGCGCTTTGAAATATTGCAAGCGGGCCGGCTATAGTTCGGCATGGCAATGTCTTCATAACGCCTATGAGGAAACCGCGCTAAACAAATCCGGATTAACAACTTGCGATACAATCTATCAATGAATTACTTGGTTAGCTCTTTCAAAATAGCGGCGAGTTTCAGAGCCTCGTCCTTCGTTCGCGCTTCAGGGCCGGCGAGCAGACACTTCGCGAGGTGGAACGTCGCGCGCTCCTTATCGCCTATTCCCCTGTACGCCATGCCGAGATAGTAATTGACCTGATACGAATCAGGCTTTAACGATGCCGCTATCTTCAAAAAATGAACCGTCTTGAAATAGTCTTTTGCGAGATAGGCGTCCTTGCCGTCCTTGAACGCCTTCGCGGCCTGCATCTCCTTCAGAGAAATCCGCGCCTTAATCGGCTTGCCGGATCGCAGGAGATTGAACGCCGCCATAGCCCGCTCGTATTCAACAGCGCCTTCCGCCGGATAATTTTCGAGAATCATATACTCGCGCAAATTCTTCATAGCCGCCTCCGGCTTGTCCAGATACGCAAGGCTCATCCCAAGATAGTAATATGAAAACTTCGAGTCAGGTTTCTCTTGAAGAACTTCAGTGAAGAGTTGCGTAGCCTGCCCGAAGTCGCCTTTTTTATAAGCAAGTTTCCCTCTCTCAAAATAAGCGGCGATAGCGCGCTGCGCGGCGCCTTTCAAAGAAGGTTTCATAGCCGCTTTTGTTTCATACAGGATTTCATCGGCGCGCTCCGGATGCCGGGCTATTCCGAGATTGGCAGCAGCCGCCGCGTTCCCGGGATCAATAGCGAGCACGAACTTCCATTCTTCCATCGCCCGTTCCTTCTCGCCGATCCGGTACAAGCTTACGCCGAGGCTGTTATGCGCTTCAAAATTCGACGGATCGAGCTGGATAGCTTTTTTGAACGCCTTCGCAGCCGCATCGTGGTTTTCAGCCGCCTGATAGGCGAAACCCAGATTGATGCACATGTCCACGTTCTCCGGGCTAAGCGCCAACGCCGCCTCGAACTTCTGAGCGGCGGCCGCGTAGTTCCCTCTCTCATAAAACTCGACGCCCTGATTGTTAATTACTGCCGGGTCGCTAACCTGAGCGCTTGCGGCTCCTATTGCAAACACCGTCGCGGCAGCGATAAATGCCGTCAATATTTTTATGCTTAATCTCATGGGCGTCGCCCATCCTCTCGTGTTTTTTGCGCTTGCGCATTACGGTCAATGCCGCCGCGCTTTCTATCAAAAACGGCGGCCGCTTGCGTAAACGTCTGTTATTATAATATAAACGCGCGTATCGGGTAAAGCGGATGCGCCGATTCAATTTATTATACCGCTTTCGCATCCTATTGCCGCGCGCGACCGTCTTTCGGATAATATTAGCAGATAACCGGCCTCTGTTAATAGGTTAAAATAAAAGATAAATAGCAAATAACCCGAACCCGGCAAGATCGCCCCGCTAAGCGCGCCGGCGCCGGCACATTCAAGCCTCGCCCGCTACGCGCCTCGCTGATTCTTCGGCCTCTTTAATATCCGCTACGCCGCAGCCCCTTGATATATAGCATAAAATAACAAGTAGCTGATTAAATTCACAAAATTCGTGTATAATATATATAGTAATATATCTATCCACCTTGCGATATGCGTCTTTGATCTTGATTCGGCGGTGATTTCATGGACCCGATAATAAGAATCAAAGATTATCAGCTTAAAGAAATCATGAAAATGCTCGCGCCGGATGAGCAACTTTTCGTTGCCGTCAACCACGGCAAACCGCAACCCGAGCAAGGCAAAGCTTGGCGCGCGGACGAAGTGGACTACCTGCTTCTGACCGATAAAAGAATAATCGACATAAAAGGCCGCTTTTTCCGCGACAGGATCGGGTTCAACGCCTATCCAAGGCGCCTGGTCACAGGCGCCGATTTCCGCCACTTCCTCGTCGGCTGCACAATTACCGTGCGCTTTCGCGACGAACGCGACGAAGAGTCGGAGATCGAGATACAGTTTCAGAACTGCGGCAAACCTGAATCGGAAACAATGGTCAAACTGCTGACAGACCAGATCGAGTTGCGAATGTGCCCTAAATGCATGAGGAGATTGAAGGAGGATCACACGTTTTGCCCGATGTGCGGAGCGCCGTTGAAACGGCTCTGCCCGAGCTGCGGCAAGCAGGTCAACACCGAAGAAGCCATCTGCCATCATTGCGGCTGCTGAAAATAGCGCGCTAAAACACGCTTATCCCTCTATACGCTTGGAAAGCATAGACGCGTTAAAACGTCGTCACCGAGCAAACATTTTTTGACATCAGCTTATTGAAAAAAGTAATCTGCTTTTTGTGCGTCTCAGAGCAGTATATCCGGACATCCTCGCATTTTCGTGAAAGCTTCACAATGAACTTCTCGAAAGTTTCCTCGTTGAAATCAGCGAGAGGCGTGACATTGATTCTGACGGATTTAAGCGAAATGCGCGGCAGTGAGTTAATCCTGTTGTTTAGCTTAGCTACCGTTTTACGCTTGATCCTGCCCGAGAAATGAAGCGAAAGCGCAACGCCTGCGTCGCCGTTGTTTTCGATGATCGCCCACGTCCTGCGGTTTCTGAAGATCGCCTGAATCCTGCCCTTCATTTCCTTGTATGTCGCCGGCGAGATGCGGAACATCGTCTTCATCACCGTGGGATTGTGCGCGTATCCCGCCCGGTTCATTCGCGTCTTTGCGGCCTCCGTCAATGCGAATACCATTCCGCTCGCCGCCAAGTGAAGCGGCGTCCGCGCCCCGAGGCGTTCCTTGTACAACGCAAGAATGCGCGAAGCCTGCTCCTTCATTCTTTGCGTCGGCATCTCCCATTTAAGCGCCGTCAGCGCGTAATAGTACGCCTTGCATCGCCGGTACAACACTTCCTTCCGGCGCAGCAGCATCGGATTGTCCGTCTTGAAAACCGGCGCGTCCAGTCCGCGGATCATCGTCTCGCCCGTCCTCAATATTGACGGCCCGAGCGTCTCGAACTCTTTCCTGAACGCGTCGCGCAGATAAGTCTCTGTCTCCTCGCCAGTAAAGTGCGGATGGTCGAACCATATCCTGTGCTGCCCGTGCCATTCCTGATAGGGAATATCCTCGCGCAGTTTGCCTTCCGCCTTGTAATCCAGATAAAGCTGGGTCTGCGGCATCGGGCCGAGTTGCATGAACTGCGAGAAATCCGGATTCAGGCCGATCGAAAAATCTATGTCTTCCCAGATAGTTTCCTTTGTGTGATGTTCGAGAAACAGAATCGAGGACGCCAGAACGAAAATTCCGTTCGCCCGCAGTTCGGAGATCATTTCCTTTACGTCTATGCCTTGGGTTTTCTCGAAAATGTTTTTCTTTGATTCAACTCCCAGCCAGATGTAGGAAATTCCGAGTTTCACCATGTTCGCGATCCCGAATTCCTTCACCGTTTCAGCCGACGAGAAGATGCTGAAGTTGAACGTGCGGTTGTCCCGCTCCATCAGCGAGAGCAGTTCCATGGCGCGGTCCTTCTGCTTCAGAAAATTTTCGTCCATGACGAAAAAGTCGTTAGTCTTCATTTTCGCCGCAAGATCGAGAATAGTGTCGTAAAGCTCTTGTCCCGTTTTGAGGAATGGGTAATAAGTTTTGTCGTAGAAGTGGGAAGTCGCGCAGAAACGGCAGGCGTTCGGACAGCCTACGCCCGGCACCAGAACCGCCGCGCTCTGAGTGAACGGAAGACCGAGGATGCGCTTGTGGTCCGCCGCCGGCATCGCCGGATGTTTGATAGGCGCGTCAACGTCCTCGCGGAAAAGTTTGCGAAGCTGGTGTATGCCTTCGCCGGGGAACGCGTAATCGCAATCGATCAGCTTTTCTATCTCCGGTATCCTCGTGCCGTGTCCGCCGAGAATTATCTTCGTCGTCGGCGATACTTCGCGCACCAGCTCGCACATCTTCTTCGCTTTCGCGAAATTCGACGCGATGAATGCTATTCCGACATAGTCGTATCCTTTTTTCAATTCTTTTCGAAACTGCTTGAGCGTCGGAAAATCCAGAATCACAGTGGGCATCTTGATGTTTTCAGCTATGAAATACAATCCGAAACTGCGGTGGTTGTACCTGATCGAAAAAATCCCCTGTTCGCGCGTCACCTGATTGTGGAACAGTTCCAGTTTGTTTTCCTTGCGTCCGTATTCGTCGTCCACTCCGAAAGGTCTGAAAACAGAACAAAGCAATAAAGACATTCTGACACCATCAATTCTATAAGGTCAGCCCGAACGGTCTAGACTCGATATATTTCTTTGCGGGGTAACGCTCAAAAAAACCGAAGTCAGATCATAACGAACCGTTAACACTTCTATAATTATAATATACATGTAAAAATTTACCATATCAAATTCACTATCTTTACCGGATAAACAACAAATAAGCTATATATTATCAGGATATTTAATTATTAATAGAATATCGTCCGATCAGTCGCGCATTGACTTATTTTCTAATAACGAGCCCTACGCCGCCATGCCCGAAAAACGCGCGCCCGAGTTCCCCGCGCCTATAGATCATTGGCCGGCCAAATTCAGCCGGGTCGCGCACATCCGGATCATTGCAGATAAAATCACCGTCGACGGTCATCCCGCGCGCCACTATCAGATGCCCCGCCGATTCGCGATCCGGCTTCGGGCTCAAATCGCCCTTTTTGTAGGATACGCTTAAAATCAACGGCATTCCTTCGCCAATCAGCGACTCGACCACGTTCAAATCATTGAAACGCTGCGCCCACGCATCCGGCCCGAACTCTGAAGCCGCCGCCACCAAAAATGCCCAATTGCCGAATATCCTCGCGTTCGGGTCGTATGCCCGGCGCCCTATCTCGGCGACTTCGACAGGAATCCCGTAATAATTTAAAACCATCGTCACAGAAGTCGCGGCGCAAACGCCTCGCTGAATCATATCCGCGTCTTTCACTTTTTCAGGGTCATATTGGGAAATCCAAGGAACCTGCAGATCGACAGCGCCTCCGCAATATGGCTCATTCCCTGCATCGCCGGCTCTGTGCGTGTCAGACACACAGAGCGAGATGCGACGAAGCGACGGCGTCTGAGTTCCGGAATCCGACCGGAATTTCGCCCGATATTGAGCTTCGTCGAACATGCGCGTCGCCTTCAAGTGGTCTACATTCAACGGCCCGTAAACAGGATCATGCCGACATATTTTTTTCAGCTTTTCCGGTCTCCATGCTCCCATCTGATACCAGCCGGACCAATCAGCGCCTGCGCCCCGAACTCTAAACTCGATGCCAAGCGGCGCGCTCTCCGGCGCCGTTCCGTTCCAAGTCATTATCATCTCGTTCGCCGGAAATTTTAGCCGAACTGTTTCCGAGACAAAAACGCCGGACGCGGCAAAACCGGCGCCGTTCCGTTCGAGAACAATCCCCGCCGCGCTTTCGCAAACTTGCTTCCTTTCGCCGCCCGGCGCGCGCTCCTGCTGGAAATTGTGAACTATCAGATCATGTATTCCGGTATAAGGCATCATGTGAAGAATATAATATATTTAATTGTTAATATCTTTATTTCAACCCAATATTTTCGTCCGTCGGGAATGAATCCGAATCCGGGAATGAAAAAAGGGCGGCTCACTCAGAACCGCCCTTTTAGTAACCTGTATTATGCTTTACCTTGTTTTTTACTTCATGGATTTAATCTGATCTCTCGCTTTAAGCACGGCGTTGACATAGCCCACCGAATGCTCGGTCAGGTGGCCGCCGGAATCAATCGCGCGCGGTCCGAGCAGATATGAGGCCAGCGCGAGTTCAGTCTGGTCCGGCTTGCCCGCCCATCTGTCCAAAAGGCCTCTCATATACTTCAGAGTCGCGTTCAGATTCTGGTCGATGTCATAAGAATTGGTTACGCCGAATCCCGCGGCCGTGGAGTCGATCAACTGCCCCAAACCCTTGGCGCCGTGAGGCGAGGTGGCGTTGGGATTGAATCTCGACTCCCTCGCTATGAGCGCCGCCGCCAACGCATAGTCGACGCTGTAAATCGTCGAATATTTAACTATCTTTTGCGCTATTTCCTGAAGTGTGGCGTCAGATACAGCGAGACTTTTGTATTGAGTTTTCGCGAAACTCACAATCTGCTGTTCGGCAAGAAGATCATTCGAGGTATACTGCGGCTGTTCGGCGCCTGTTTCCGGACCGCCGATCGCCGGCTGTTGGCCGCTTGGCTCTGTGGGGCCGGTGTAGGTGATCGGCGGTCTTGTGTACACCGCTGCCTTTGCGTCGTGCTTGTGTTCCTTGTGAATAAAACTTACTAAAGCTAAAACCAATATAACAGTCGCGGCTGTTTTCATAGCTACCTGACTCCCCTCATCCGCCGGCGTTGCCGCGGCTTAATTTCAACCGCCCGGCAGGTGATCTCTATCTATTAGTAATAAATCTTTTCTGATACGACGGTCGTGTCGACGCCCATGGACTTCAATTCCTGAGCCTTGTTGTATGCCTTATCCGCCGTCGTATAGTGGCCCACCGTGAGCCAGTAGACCTGTCTGCCGTGGCTTTCGGTCTGCTTGATCTCCGGGGACGGTGTAACACTCGGCATTCTTCTGCCTATTGATTTCAATTCTTCCGGGTTGTCCGCTTCCTTCACGAGCACCATGTAAAGCATCTTTACGGAAGAAAACTCATCCATCGCCTTTTCTTTTTCCTGCTTTAGAAGCTTGCTCGGCTGGCTGTCGAAGAGACCTTTGTTATTGCCTTTCGAACTTCCTCCCGGCCAGTCGTAAAAACCATCTTTGCTTCCCCTTTGCGGAGGAGTATGTATCCGGACATCTCCGCTGACCGCGGGAAGACTCGATATCTGAACGGTCGCAGCTCTATTGGCGGCGACTGGCTGCGAAACACGTTTGCGCGGCGTAGCGGAAACAACAGCAGCTTGCGGTTGAACAACAACGCGACTCGCTTTAGCTTTCACCGCAGGGGCCGGCCTGTTTTTTTCAATTACAGCTTTGGGCGCCTCCACAACAGGCTTCGCTTTAGGAACAGCAGCAACCGGTTTCGCGACAGCTACTTTCTTAGCGACTGCCGGAGGAGCCACTGGTTTTTTTTCTGCGATTTGAGGTTTAACCGCTTTCGGCGCGGACTGTTTTTTCACAGGCGGCGCGGGGATCATACCGCCCTGCGCCGGCTTCCGTACAACCGGTTTTTCCGCGATCTTGGGCGCGTTGCCTTTTTCCGGAAGCGCGGGCATCTCGCCAGCTTTGGGAACAACTGCATTGCCTGGAGCCGGATTCGCCGGAGACGGTTTCACGCCTGCCGGAACAGGAGCGTTCGGCGACGGCATTGGCCTTCCTGCAACAGGCCGATTCGTAAAAGTACCGGCCGTCTGAGGAACTACGTCTTTGTTAAGGATGAATGTATTAACTACATAGAAACCTGCGGCGCCGAGTATGGTCACGCCGAGTATCGCCATAAGAATAATCTTGCTTGCGTTGGAGCCTGCTTGCTTTGCGCCGGATGTAACAGAGTCTGAAGCGCGTTTTGCAGGCGCCGCCTTGGGAGCGGGACCGTCTTGTGTAGCCGCCGGGGCCGCCTGAGCTTTAACCTTAGCAGGTTTCGGAGCCTTGTCTTTCTTGCTGAAAAGGCCTTTTCTCGCCCGGTCCGCTGGGGTCTGAATCCCGTCACCAGTCTTTTTTGGCGGTTCCCCGCCTTTACCGATGTTGAAGTTGTCCATCCACTAACCTTCCCGGCAGGGCATAATTGCCGCCCTTTTTTCGGATGTGTTATTATATCACAACAACCGTTCTGTCCACACCCCAAATGAAATATTTGAATCATTCAAAGCGCGATAATTATAGCATAATGTCTTATTTATGAGCTAATAACTTAAATAAGCTGCTAATATAGTATAAATGTCTTATGCTGATTATATTGGTTAATAATGGCGTTATTTAGAAGGCACAAAAAAAGGTCCAGCCCTAAAATAGATGCTTGATCAGCGCCATCAGGCCCTCTCCGGCGTATACAACAAGAGTGAACCGGATCACCTTACCGACGAACGAAACGCCGACATACTCCCAGAACCTGTATCTTATCACGCCGGCGGCAAAAGCAAGCGGAGTAATCGGAGGAATGCTCGAAACCGCTGAAACGAATATAAGCGCCGCTCCCGCTCTTTCGAGTCTTGAGAAATCGAAACTCTCGATTTTCTTTTTGACCCGCCCCGAGAGTTTCATCGATCCGGTTCCCATCAAATAAAATGCGCTGCTGCCGATCGCGCTTCCGGCAGCCATGCAAATCGCGAGCATGAAAGGCAGTCGCGCCTGATAATGGCTCAAGTCTATCATCAAGTTGAAAAAATTGAATGGCGGCGTCTGTTCGATATTAGTCATCGCGACCAGCGTTATCTCGCAATTGGGAAAAAATAGCGAGCTTCCGGTTATTCCAAACACAAACGTCAAAAGATATGGTATTAATCCATATAACATGTGTCTTCCTGACTAATGCGGTCTGAGCGCGCCTCCACCAAGCCAGCCTGAAAGGCGCATATATTAAGATCATACCACATCGGCAGCCATTATGAATGAAACAAATGAATCCATTCAGTCAGCGTAAACTTATCCTGTTTCAAGCGTTTCAAGCGAAACAAACGACTTTCGGGAACCGCTTCTGTCGCATGATCTGACAAAAATTATTTCCATTTCCTAAAGTTTTACTGGATAAACGCCGATTTATTCATTAAGCGGAAAGCAACCCGGTCGCCCCGTTTTCCTGGGGCAAGCAAATGTCGAGAGAAAAGCATCTGTTTTCGGAACATTTGCTTGAGCCGGCCGACTAAAGGTTTTTGGCGGCATAGGGAATCATGCAAACCGCTGGTTTACGGAACAAAACGGAATTTGTTCCGCGAGAGTCGTATCTGCAAGGAGGTAGATATGGTTTCTGTCAACACAAATATCAGCGCGCTTTATTCACAGAACTTTTCAAGGCTCAATTTACTCCAATACAACGAAAAGGTTGAACGTTTATCAAACGGCGTTCGCATTAACCGCGGCGCTGACGACCCGTCCGGGCTCGCTATTTCGCAGGGAATGAACGCCCAGTTGCACGGCGTCAACACTGCCATTGGCAATGCGCAGGACACAACCACGCTTCTCCAACTGGTGGACAGCTACATAGGCGAACAGTGGAACGCGCTCGCCAGGATGCGCGACCTGAGCGTACGGCTTGCAAACTCCGCTACATTGAATTGCAACCCGGGCACAAGTCCTTTTACAACTCCTTTATCCAGCGACTGCATGAATCTTCACCGCGAAATTGAGTTGATGAAAGATCATCTTTATATTGCTTTTTCCGACCGCGACAACTCAACTTCCACCGTCATTTTCGACACAACTCGTTTGAACTACAATCTCAAAAAGATTTTCGTTAACGGCGGAGGCGGCAGCGGTTTCGACTCCGGCCTTCCCGCTCAGATCGGCGCGGACAACAATGTTTCCAATCAGGTTCAGGTTATCATAGACGACCTGACCGCTGAGTTCTCTGATTTCGGAACGCCATACCATCCTTTTCCGAACCCCAACGGAGACGCCGATCTTCAGTGGTATCAGGACTACGCCAACGACAAAATAACTTCATTAACAGCCAAGCTGGACAAGCTGTCAAATCTAAGGGTTTCATTAGGAACTCAAATCAATACGCTGCAACATACGATTAATGATCTGTCTGCGCAATACACCGCGATCTCCGGTTCCAAATCCGCAATTTCGGACGCTGATATGGCCGCTGAAGTGGCGGCGATGACGACGAACATGATCAAGCAGCAAGGCACGACTATGGCTGCCTCGCAGGCCAACGCCGAACCTCTCATTACAACGAAACTGGTGCAAGCGATCTATGACGGCCTGAACCAGAGAATGGCGTTCAATTCACATGTCGGACCGACAGCCGAATAAGCGGTCATCAACGATCAAAACGGGGGCTACAGCCCCCACAATATTATCAAATAAGAAATTTATCAAAAAAGAACACCCTGAGACCCGGCCCGGCAGCCGGGTTTCTCGCTTTGGGGCGCGCTTCGTTCCTTCTCAGCTTACGTCTCGAACCGGTCTGCAAGCCGCCATTTGCTATTTGGTCTCCGTTAAATAAAATATGGGAATGGAAATTATAACTGTCGAAAAAGGCGACGCGACAGAAGTCGATTACCAGGCGGTCATAGACAACTCGCCGGACAGCGCTGTCTTTCACACTCTCGAATGGCGAAACGTAATCGAAGACACGCTCGGAGACGAGAGCCGCTATTTCGTCTGCTATGACGGTGGCGCTCCGGTCGGGGTTCTTCCGTCTTTTTCGCGTGAGACAGAGCTCGGCTCCGTCCTGAACTCTCTCGCATTCAGCGGCAGCTACGGCGGCGTCTGCATCCGTTCAGGCGCTGAACGGCCGGGCGAGATCGCCGACGCGCTTCTATCACACGCGCTCGATTTCGCTCGCGATTCAGGCTGCCTCACCGCTACTTTTATCGCCTCCCCGCTCAGCAACCGGCTTCGAGACATCTATATCGACTCGCTTAAGCCGGATTTTATTTATGATCGTATAACTCAATTCACAAACCTGACAGAACCTCACTCCTTTAAGCCCAGCGTCAGAAACCACATCAGCAAGGCGCACAAGCTCGGAGTGTCGCTGAACTCTGAACTCACGCCCGAGCATCTCGACTGGTTCTACAACGCATACCTTGCGAACATGAGCCACCTCGGCCTCGCCCCGAAACCGCGTTCTTTTTTCGACAGCGTCGCGAAACGCATGGTCCCGGCGGGACGCGCAAAATTCTACTTCTCTTTCGCCGGCGATGTTCTTGTTTCCGGACTTCTCATGTTCTTCTTCCGGGACGGCGCCATGAACCACGAAACCTGCTTCGATCGCGCCTTCAAGGAATATCAGGGGAATAGTTTTCTGCTCGACGCCGCTCTTCGCGAGTCGCGCAACACCGGTTATTCTTACTTCAACTGGGGCGCATCCGAGAACCGGGAATGCGGCGTCTACCGTTTCAAAGCGGCTTGGGGCGCCCGGGAATACAACTATTCATATTACACGCGCATGCTGCGCGACTGCTCGCATCTGCGCGCCGCCGGCCCCAAGAAAATCCTCGAAACCTTCGGCCGATTCTATTACGTCATTCCGTTTTCCTGGCTCTAATCACTTGATTTCTATCTCACGCTCTCCAAAAACCGCGTTAATGAATCCTGACGTGTCTATCGACTCCGCGCGAATCGGATTGCACTGCGTTCCTCGCGCCGTCCCGAAAATTATCCGGGCTCCCTTGCTTCCGGGCAACATAACAGCGCTTTTAGCCACTCTCATGGACAACGAACCGCCCTTCGAAAAATAACGCGCTTCTGCTTCAGTCCGTTCAATCAGATTCCTGTCCACATCCAATAAACCTATTACCGGCAGACCGAAGAACTGCGCGAGCTGCGAATGCATCAGAATGAATGTCGGATTCTCGCGGCTGAGGTCCACGGGATAAAAACCGGCCGAATAAATATTTATCGACACGGGAGTAAGCGTTCCGCCGGAAATTTCGCCTTTGACTAACATGTCGAGATATATATATTCGCCGTCGTAAGCGACTGACGCTTCAAGCAGATCGAGATCCGCCGGCATGGTATTAATTGTGTCATTTGTGACGATGATCGTATTTAAATACTCCTGCTTGTCGGCCGCCCCCCATTTCAGATCAACCTTCGGAATTTCCATGTAGTAATTTTCGTCATTATCCGCCGCCGTGAAAAAATAATATAGAGTCCCTTTCACGCCGACCGGCGGTATCTTCGCCTGCCAGTAGCCGCCTCCTTTGGGGCCGTCCATCTCCACATGTTTCCACGTTTTCTTTCCGTCGTAGGAATAATACAAATCGGCCTTTATCGTTCTGGACAGCGTATTGTTCGGATCGTTGGTAATCAACGCTGAAACTTCTATAGGATCATTCGGGCCGGGAGTCTCCGGAATAACGCCTAATGATTGAAGCGTCGGCGGCTCATTTTCTGCGAGGAATTTCAGCGGCGGCTGCCCTATCTGGCCGCAATATATGCCTTGCACCAAAATCTTATTAATTTCAGACAACGATTCACCCGGCGCTTTTTGCTTAAACGGCGGGATGTCGCTTCCATCGCCTGAACCATCCATATTGTCGGCAAAAATCATAGCTGACGACAATAATAGCGCCGCGGACAATACTAAAAATATTTTTTTCATTGCTCAGCCTCCATCAGGTTTCTCTTATTGGTTTAATAACATTAAAAGAAGTAAATTGTTCCATCAGCGACAAATTATATGAAAAATAGATGCTTGTGATTTTGTTGTCTCGAATTCGAAAAGCAAAAAAGAATGCTGCAGAGATCAGCCGGCCGGAAAAGTCATGCGCTCTGCGAATCTGGCCTGGAACGACGGCTCCGCGGATAATTCGATATACATAACCGAATCGCCGAGAGAACGGGCTTCATCCCAGTGACGGCCGGAAAGAAGCGCCTCGGTAGCGCCGTCGAGAGCTGCGTTTCCAACAAAACGGACCCGTTCAGGCGCTATTGGGGGAACAATGCCAACACGCAACGCGGTCTCGCTGCGCAGATATGTCCCGAGAGCGCCCGCAACATATATCGTCTCGATCTCCCCTCCGGGAACGCCGGCGCGTTCGAGAAGCAGATCTATTCCGGCGCGTATCGCGCCAACCGCGAGTTGCACCTCGCGTATGTCCTGCTGCGTCAAGGCGATGTCCCGCGCCGCGCCGCGCTCGCCCTTTCTCGCCAGAACAAACTCGCGTCCGCCCGCCCCTTCCCGAACGCGGCTGCGAACCGACTCCGGAAGCTCGGAAGGCGCCTCGGCCACTATCCTTCCGCCGGGCAATATTATTCCGAGGCTGAGAAGACCGGAGATTGCGTCCAGCAGACCGGTTCCGCATAATCCGGCGGCCGGCTCATTGTTGACAGTCGTCAACTCCTCTTCAGGCCTGAAATCAACGCGGTCGATCGCACCGTCCGTCGCCGACATCCCGTATCTTATGTGCGCGCCTTCGAGCGCGGGACCTGCGGCTGCCGCGCAGCAAAATATGTCGTCTCCATTGGAAAGCATAATCTCAGCGTTGGTTCCGAGGTCGATCAGCAACCTCGGTCCGCCTGGCTCGTTCAGCCGCGCCCGCAGAGACGCGGAAAGAGCGTCAGCGCCTACATATGCGGCGGCGGCCGGCAAAACAAACAATCTGGCGCCCGCCGCCGCTTTTAATCCTGCTTCGTTCGCGTCGAAAATCATCGCCTGCGTAGTCGGCGGCACATAAGGCGATTCAGCGATGGCGCGCGGGTCTATGCCGAGAAGCGCATGCGCCATAGTCGGATTTCCCACTAATGTGATTCCGCGAACATCTTCAGCCGACCCGCCCTGCTCCGCCGCAAGCTTGCCTATCATTTCATTAACGCGCCCCGCGACAAGCGAGCGCAAGATTTCGAGTCCGTTTTTATTCTCTATGATAAAATTAATTCGCGACGCCACATCCGCGCCGTAAAGTCTTTGCGGATTTGCGGCTACAACCGAAGAAAGAACGCGCCCGGTCCGCAAATCAGCCAGACGCGCGTTCAGAGATGTTGTGCCGACATCAACAGCCGCGCCGAATAATTTCGCTTGGCCGTCTTCAGAGCCACCGGATATAGCAATCGACGGCGGATCGCATATCAATCTCGGATCCGGGTCGTAATCCATTCGAAAAGGAAGTATCTCAGACGATATGACAGGAACGGAGAAAACAATTTCCGTGGCGCCGAGAATTTTTGTCAGGCAGGCGAGCCGCATTCCTTCCGCCAGTTCTGCGACCGAAAGATGTTTTTTCTCCGCCTCCGTCGGCTTCGAAATGTCTCCGCTGATTCGGGCCTTGCATTTCCCGCAAGTTCCGCGCCCGGCGCAATCTGCCGCAATTTCCAATCCGGCGGCAGCAGCGGCTTCAAGCGCCGTCATTCCCGCGACGACGGCAATCCGTTTCGCATCGGCGGGGAATTCAACCTTGAATGAACTCAATATAGATTACCTTCGATTCTTTCGGAACGCCTCGCCCCCATGCTACAGGAGAGAGCGGGAAACAAAACGGCCGGTTTTTCTTCAGTCCCTATTTGGCATACGGGTTGATCGCCGGATCCCAGGAGTCTATGACAAGATAAGGCGTCATTTCAATGAAATTTGGATAGGCCGCCGCGTTTCCTGACGCGTCAGCGGCGTTAAAGTAATACAAAAGCCCTTCCGGCGTGAGCGGGACATCGATTGAAAACTTTTTGTCTCCGGACTGCTTCATCTCCGCCACGTTCCATCCGGTAAAACCGCTTGGTATCGGCTTATAATACATAATGACATTGGCGACCGGGCCAGTGTCTTCAAGAGCAGCGGTGATCGTGGCGACATCCCCGGCTGAGTTAACTTTTACTTCGACATTTGTGAAAACCGGCGCCGCAAAATCATTTGTGAACGAGACGGTAGCATATTTGCGCTTTTCGAAATCAGCGAGTTTTTCCATTTCGCGTGTGAGTCTTTTGGCTGTGCCGTCCGAATATTCCTCTGCGTTGTAGGCGCGTTTTTTGAGAACTGCGGCGCTTTTACTGCTCGGATAGCGGCCCTTTCTGCTTCCGGAAGTCGCCTCAATGAAATAATCGATCTTTCCGATCGCTGCCTTCGCCGGTATCTCTCCGACGTAAGCCGGCCCGCCAGCTTCGTCGCGTTTCATTTTAACTTCATTAAACACCGCATCAGTCCCTGCCGCACGGTAACTCAACGTCAGTCCGGCAGCTTCATCGCCTGTTCCGAGAACGGTCGCCGTTATCATCAGCGGCTCGCCCTCGCGGGCTTTGAATGTCGGAATGTGATAGACTGCAAGTTCCGCGTCAGCTTTATTCTTCGAGATTTCAAATCGCTTCATTTCGTCAGTGATAATTTTCTTGTCGGCTTCGAGCTGCGGCTCAATATCACGCCATGTAAAAGTGGTCTTCTTCACCTGTCCGCGCATGCGAAGCGTATCCAAAAGAGGAACGAAGTACAATTCGCCTGTCTTGGCCAGTTCGTCCCATTGCGCGATTGCGTCGTTAGAAAATTTTTCAGCGAGCTTAAGTTCGGGATAAGTGCGTTTTTTCTGGTAGAAATTCAGATAAGCCGAAGCGCGGATTTTGGCGCTGTAGTAGCGCGCGAGATGCTCAAGCGTTGCGAACTCCGCATAGAGGCTCTTGAACTCGACATTGTCCGGAGCGGCGCTGGCGCGGGCGCGTTCGGCGGCGGCGCGGGCGTTGTCCGCATATTTGTCGATCATATCGGCAGCCTCGAACGGCCCGAGCTTGGCGCCGAGAAACTGTTCGTTGAATAAATAATTGTTCGTATAGTCGTCAATCGTATATATCGATTGCGGGTCGAGCGGAAAATTCTTTCCGAACGCGTTGAGGTCGCCGCCGGTTTCATATTCGGGGGCCATATTGCGATGGTCGGGCCCGAGGCAGCGCCACGAATAAATTAACGGAACAATTTTGCTCATCTGCTTGAGGAACTCATACGTATCGTCGCCGGCGGCGCCGTAATGCTGTTTGAAGCGGTTGAGCCACACCTCTTTCGGCTCGTCCGGGTTGTAGGCGTTGCGGCCCCACACCATGTACCAGAACCAGTTGCGCTGGTGATCCCACTTGAAAAAATCGAACTTCATTTCCGGCTTGAAGAAGAAATCAGTCGGCGGATAATATGAAGTCATCGGCTCCATGGAGAAGCCCGCAGCGGAGCCGAACTGGACGGTGCGCATCACTCGCGACGCGAAATCCGTATCGCCCCAGCGGAACAGGCGGTGTGTGCCATTAGCGCGTATCTGCCATAAAATCTTATAGTTTCGCGGCCAATTGGTATAGGACTCATAAGAATAGCTTGCCGCAGTGTCGCGGCGCCGGGTTGTCATCGCGTGGTAAGGCAGTCCGAGCTGTTCGCCGTTGTATTTGATTTCAACAAATGTGCGGCCGGGATAGGCGTCAGCGATATCGAGAACCTGCGCGGGCGTAGCCAGCCACGAGCGCGTGAACATGAATACTTCGCGGTCGGCCTCCCTGATTCCTTTAATATAACTTTCCTTGAAAAAATTCTCGTTCATGCTGGACTCGCCGATCCGGAATCCTATCATCCATAACTTGGGGCACATGTCGATTATCTTCTTAACCATCTCGGCTGTATATTCGGCGAGCTTCTTTTCATCCGGCTCCTGAGTCTTGTCGGCGTCGGTGAGTTTCCAGCTCGCGTGATAGCTCATCAGCGACACGCGGATTCCGCGCTCGTCCGCCAGATCGATTATCCGGTTGAACATTTTAAGATTCTTTTCCGCCTGCGCGGCGCTTATGCCTATGTTCGGATATTTTTCGGACTTCAATAAATACAGATAACAATTGGGGAAAAACGTTGAGATCAGTTCGTACATAGCGTGAATGTCAATCAGGTTATAGCGGTCCCAGCTCAATTCATCGAAGTAGGTTTTCCAGTATTCCTCGTCGTAGAACCAAGACTTCGGATCGTTGAAAGCGTCGACGTGGAAGAAAGGATTAATCGCGCGGATGTCCATGGACGGAATTCGCGTGCGCGGCTCTACTTTCGCGATCGACGGCGAAGCGCCCATCATCTCTATCTGCTCGGCTATGTCGTATGCTGCATACATTGCGCCGACCGCGTCGCTCCCTATTCCGGTGAGGCGTCCGCCATCCTTTTTTACGATATACGACTCCGCTTTCTTCAGCGAATCCTTTTCAATCGCGCCGGCAGCTCCCGAGGAAAGGTCCACTATCACTATCGCTTCGACATTCTCTCCCGATTTTAACTGCTCGACGCGTTGAGTGTCGAAACCTGACGCCTTAAGCTTGTTCTCGAGAACGCCTACTCCATGCAGAATGCACGGCTTCGCGCCCGGGGCTACAACTATCTTCACCGACGCCGCGCTCGCCGACGCTTGAAGCGTAAATATCATGAACGCCGCAAATACCAATGCAAACTTCCTTTTCATTATTAAAACCTCCTAAAATGATCCGGCCCTGACTTCAAAGAATTATATATCTATTTATCCATGGGGAAAAGGCTTTCAACCTTATCAAAATATCCGTTTATCTGCATCCGCAAATACAGCATCGTAAGCATCGCAAAGCCGGACGAATACGGAAGCTGCTTCACTTCGGATGCAATGAACGACCACATAAGGCCAAATATCGCGACAGACTCAATACAGGCAAGCGAATTGATCGCAGTTTTCTGAACCAGCTTCATTGCCTCCGCCCTGTTACCCTTCGAGCGCAGCTTCTCTTCCGTCAAAGCGAATCGCGGCCATTGCAGACCGAATAAAAAAGCGCCCGCGGCGGCTATCGAAAAAATCAACTTTATTGTTTCCACGCCATTGCCTTCAGCCGGAACTCTGTGTCCGGCTATTACGTTGCCGAGAAAAGCATAAAGAGCGCATGACAGGAACATGGCGATGAAAATAACGCCGAATGTTTTTCGTGGATTCGGAATCTGCTTCATCGAGTTTTCCTCAAGAACAAGAATTTATGCTGATTACAAAATAATTTCTGATATCGAGACATATTGTTTTAGCGAACCGCCAGCTTATTTCGCCATTAGTTCATTCGTTTGTTCGAGCGCTTTCTTTGCCGCTTCAGAACTGTATCCTGAAAGGCCTTCTTTTATCGTTTTGAGATACTGTTCGTTTCCAGCCGCTTTTTCAACCGCGCGGATATAGTTCGCTTCCGCAGACTTGTTGTCGCCCAGTTTCTTTTGCGTTTTAGCAACGCTGATAAGCAGCAATGGGTCGGTGATATTCTTCTTTTCCGCCGCCCCCTCGGCCTTTTTGTAATAACGCAGCGCTTCGTTCAAAAACGCCTTGCTATCATCTCCATTCGCGGCAGGCGCCTTCGAGTTGCGCTTTTTTTCAAGCTCCGATTTTGCGTTTTTCAACTCGTAAATTCTGCCTAATTCAAAATACAGGTAAGGATTGGACGGATCTGAATCTATGGCTTTATTATAGAGCGCGATGGCGCCGTTAAAATTCGCCTTCCCGGACCCGGTGTTGAAAACGCTGCCGTAAAGATACCGGTATGCGTTCAATTCGGGATCGGTGATATCTATCTTGTGTTTCCCGCTCTCGCGTTCATTTCTAACCCATTCGCCGGCGATTGCATTTCCGGATTTCACGAGAAAATATATGTGCCGCGCCCGGTATATGTCGCCTTCCTTTTCGAGCAATTGAATCACGTGAAGGCCGCCCGCGGTTTCCACCGGCGTCTCCGTAAACGCGCCCGGCGCCATGCTCAGAGCCGCCGATTCGAACTCCGCCGGCAGCGTTCCTTTTTTCATGCGTCCAAGGTCGCCGCCCTTCAAGCGAGTCGCTTCGTCCTGCGAATATTGCTTCGCCAGATCCTCGAATTTCGCGCCATTTTTCAGCTTCCCTATCACTTCCTCCGCATCGGCTTTCGCCTTTCTTCCCGATTCAAGAGCAAGCTCTCCCGATATTTCGGCAACAGCTTTGTTCTGAATTATCCCGCGTCTTATCGTAGTTAAAAAAGCATCGTATGATATGCCCTGCTTCTTAAGTTCAGCGCGCATTCTTTTCATTCGATCCTTCGGCGCGCCGTTCCCCTTTGCGCCCTCGGCCGGGCCGATTAAACCATCCATCTCCGTCTCAATCTGCTCATCAACCTCCGCGTCAGACGCTGTAATTGACTGCTTTCGCGCTTCATTTAAAAATATCTGCTGCGCTATAAGGACATCTGCCACTTGCGACTTCAGGCGCATAACGGCCGGGTAGTTGTCGAACTTCACTCCGCCGTATTTTTCATACAGCAGTTTGAATCGTAGATATTCATATTTGAAAAACGCATCGTTAATCCGTTCGCCGTCAACAATCAAGGCCGCCGCTGGCTTGGCATCCGAGGCTTTCGTACGTTCAGCCGGTATTTTTTTCGCGCATCCGCCTGATATAACCGGGCAGAGCGAGAGGAATAAAAGGGCAAATATCGCCAGCTTTGCCTTAATTGTCTTCATTATCCGACACCTTTGTCCTCGTTTTGAAAAAATCCATCTATCGAAAAGGGCGCGATCAAAAAAATCGCGCCCTCGAATCGAACACAAAAACATACGCGCCGTAAACGGAATTATTGCTGCGGCGCTGGCTGCGGGGGCGGAGGCGGAGTCGGCGCCTCAGCCGGAGTCGGCGACGCGTTTGACCCTACCGGCGTCGCAGCCGGTTTCGCAACGGGCGCTTTTTTCAGGACTTCAACCGCTTTGCCGCCGGGCTGAACCTTAAATGTTCTAACGGTCAAAGGTTTTCCGGCTTGCGCCGCAGACGATCCAGCCGGTTGCTGATTGTCAGCGTTTTGCGCGCCTGGCTTCTGAACTTTAACAGCCTTCACGCCTTCAGGCGGCACGGGAGCGGCAGGCGCTTCCGGCGCCGGGTTGGCCTCAGCCGCCTTTTTCGCGTTTTCCTTTTCAATCGCGTCAAGCTCGGCGAGCAGTTCATTCACGTCTTTCAGAGCCTTCACGACCTTTGCCGATTTATATCCCTCAAGGCCGTTTTTGATCTGAGTGAGATACTGCTTATTCCCGGCGGAGAAATCCACCGCTTCGGCGTAGCTGTCTATCGCCACCTTATGTTCTCCGAGCGTCTTTGCCGTGTCTCCGAGAGTGATCAGCAATATCGGATCGTAAATGTTATTGCCAATAGCGACTTCATTCGCGCGTTTGTACTCGCGAAGAGCTTCCTTCATGTTATTCTCTTCATCTTTGCCCGCCTTTCTCGAACCGGCGGGAGCCGCTTTCTTCTCTTCGCTTATCGCCTTCGCGTACGGGTCGTTCTCGCCGCCCGCTTTCTTTATCTCGTCTTTCGAATATTTCTGCTTGTAAATATTTCCGAGCTCATAGTACGGATAAGGATTTGCCGGGTCCGCGTCCGCCGCCTTCTCGTAAAGCTTTATCGCTTTGTCAAGATCGGGGGGCGCCGCTGTCTGCGAGAACATGTTGCCATATAGATACTTGTACGCGTTAAGCTCGGGGTTGATAATATCGATCTTATGTTTCCCTTTTGTGCGCTCATTTTGAATCCATTCCTGGGCGATCTGGTCCTTCGTCTTCATCCGGATCACTATGTCGCGCGCGTGAAAAGCTTCATAAGCATTTTTAATTTCATCCATTGAAACTTTTAAGGTTTCATCGCCCTTCTGCGCGCGGATGGAAGCGATGATCTGATTCTTCTGCGACTCGAATTCCGGGCCGACCGCTTCTTTCTTCTGGAGCAGTTGGATTATGTGAAAACCTTCCGGGGTCTCAACCGGCTGCTGCGCTACCTGGCCGGGTTGGAGAGCGAACGAGGCTTGCTCGATCGGCTGCGGAAGCATTCCACGCTTCACCCACCCGAGATCGCCGCCGTTGTTCTTCGACGCTTCGTCCTCGGAGAACTGCGCCGCCACCTTTTCGAACGGCTCGCCGGTCTTGAGCTTCTCGATAACATCGAGCGCCTTTTTTCGCGCATTCGCCGTTTCGACTTTCATCTGATCCGCGGCAATAAGCTCCACAACTTTGCTCTGCTTGACCTCGTTTTGTATCTCCAATTTGAATGTTTCGTACAAAACGCCGGTTCTGTTGAGACTGTCGCGAAACTCTTTCTCGCGCTCTTTAGCCGCGAAGAACTTTTTAACGCTGTCGCCCGCGCCCGCGCCGCCGGCTTTCGTTTCCGGCCCGAGCAGAAATTCCTGCTCCTGTTTTATCCGCTTCGCGACTTCGGCGCTGTCAGCGCGCACTCCGCGCTTCTTCGCCTCCTGCAGCAGAAGCTGCTGCGTCGTCATCATCTCAAGCGCCTGCATTTTGAGATACATCTGCATGGGGTAAGTGTCGAACCTCATGCCGCCCATGCTCTCGTAATTCCTTTTGAGCTTTGAATATCCGCTTTCGAACTGCATCAAGCTTACTTTTTGGCCGTCCACGCTCAGAACATCGTTTGGAACGCTTGATTTTTTTGCCGTTGGCCCCTGCCCTCTGCTTCCGGGCATGAACACGCCGTAGGTCAAAAACACCCCGCCTATCACAAAGATTCCCAAAAACAGCCACATGATGAGATGTGTTTTCTTCCTGATCTTCGTTATCAGCATTTCCTGTCGCTCCTTATAGTTTGGCCGGGGCCTTTGTAATGGCCTCCGGGCTGAGTTTTGCGTTCGGCTTGAAATCGCGCCAGCTTATTTCTTGCTTGAAACCATAGCCGCCCCTCGTTTTTAATTCAAGAACCTGGCGCACAAGATGGAATGTCGCGCGGTCAACATAAGTCGTTGTTCTTACGGCGTCTCCGGCGATTTCTATCGAATATTGATTCGTGCCTGAGAGATATGCCACATTGGTTTTAGCGTCCTTCGCGGCCGCGGATGTCTCAATATCGGCTATGAACGAATGCAGATCCGCCATCGCAAGGCCGGTCGCTCGCGGATCATCGGGGCTGACTACCACTTTGCCCGCCGGTTTGTAAACGGTGTATTTGCCCTTCCCTTTTTTGTCGGGCGCGTACACTGCCACAGTGCGCTGGTGATTCCCGCGCAACGCGGTCAGCCTCATTAGCCATTCCTTTTTCTCCGGGTCCGGCCGCAGATATTTCATCTCGAATATATTCATTGCTTTCTTTTCTTTGATCTCGTCGCGCTTATTTACCGGTTTTATCATCTGAACCATCTCGAAAATGACGGTGTACGAAGTGATAGGCGCGTACGCCGCCTTGACGCCGGCGATAATTTCTTCCGCCGACGGGACAACCTCCGCCGGTTTTGCCTCGGGAACGACAGCCGGTTGAACGGCCGCAGGCGCAGGCGCGGTTTTTGCCGCAGCCGGCTTGGCCGCTGGAGCCGCCGGCGCGGACGGAGCCGCGATCGCCGGACCCGACATTGCAATCATGATTATTGCTGCTGTAAGAAATTTCTTCATTAATATAGCGGCAGGCGCGGAAGAATTTTCAACCCTCCCATAGTTCGCTCTGCCGTTTCTCCTTTCCGGTCTTGATTTTCATGTGTTCGTACGCGCTCGAAGTCGCAATCCGCCCTCGCGGCGTGCGCTGAATGAACCCGAGCTTGGCGAGATATGGTTCGTAAACGTCGTTAATTGTGTCCTGTTCCTCGCTGACAACCGCGGCGAGAGTGTCCAGCCCTACCGGGCCGCCGCCGAACTTCATTATAATAGTTTCCAGAATTAGGCGGTCCATTTTCTCTAATCCCACAGAATCCACGTCCAGCATCTCAAGACCCTCGCGCGTCGCCGCAAGCGTAACCGAGCCGTCGCCTCGCACCTGGGCAAAATCACGCACGCGTTTCAGAAGCCGATTCGCCACTCGCGGAGTTCCGCGCGCCCGGCGCGCAAGTTCAGACGCCGCGTCCGGCTCTATCCCGACTCCGAGCACCCGCGCGGCGCGCGTCACGATCTCCACAAGGTCTTTTTCCTCATAGAAATCCATTCTATGCGTTATCCCGAACCGGTCCCGGAGCGGCGACGTCAGCAGCGCGGCGCGAGTTGTCGCTCCGACAAGCGTGAACCTCGGCAGATCCAGCTTGATCGTTCTCGCGCTCGGCCCTTCGCCGATTATGATGTCAATCTTATAATCCTCCATCGCCGGGTAGAGAGTTTCCTCGACGATTTTGTTAAGGCGGTGCACTTCGTCTATGAAAAGCACGTCGCGGTCATTCAGGTTTGTGAGAATCGCGGCGAGATCGCCGGAGCGCTCGATCGCCGGGCCCGATGTTGCCGTGATTCCGGCGCCGAGTTCGTTTGCGATAATGTGCGCGAGCGTAGTCTTGCCAAGCCCCGGCGGTCCGTGCAGCAGCGTATGGTCCATCGGCTCGCCGCGCTGCAAAGCCGCGCTGATCGAGATCGACAGATTATTCTTAACCTGCCGCTGTCCGATGTAGTCCGCCAGACTCGACGGCCTGATGGACATCTCCGAGCGCTGCTCGTCTTCGGTCTTCGCGCCGGACACTATACGCTGCGTTGGTTTCTCGTCTTTCATAAACCGCCATGCGCCATTTCGTTAAACAGCGCGTATTCCCGATTATTCAATCGCCTATCGTCAATGCCATCACGCTTTTCTGAGCATGCAGCCGGTTTTCCGCCTGATCGATTATTATCGAACTGCCGCTGTCGATCACATCGGAATGAACCTCTTCGCCGCGGTGAGCCGGCATATCGTGCATGAAGAGCGCATTCGGCGCCGCGGCAGACATTAATTTCACATCAACCATGTATCCTTCAAAAGCCTGTTTGCGCGCGCCGGCTTCCTCTTCGTCTCCCATGCTGATCCAGACGTCCGTGTATACAATATCTGCGTCGCGAGCGGCGTCGGCCGGATTCTTGAACACGTTCAGCGTCGAACCGCCCGCTTTCGCGTCGGCCTCCGCTTCGGCAAGAAGTTCATCCGCAGGCCGGTAACTATCCGGGCAGCCGAGCGCGAAGTCGATTCCGACTTTTGTAAATATTGTGACAAGCGACGCGGCCACATTGTTCGCAGCGTCGCCGATATAAGCGACTTTGATTTTTCCGGAGCTGCCCTTGTGCTCGTATATCGTGAGCAGGTCCGCTAGCGCCTGACAAGGATGGTCCTGGTCGCAAAGCGCATTGATGACGGGAATGTCGGCATAGCGCGCCATCTCGGCCACGTCAGCGTGTTTGAAAGCGCGGTAAACAACGCCATGCACATACCGGGTGAGAACTCGCGCCGAGTCCATCATCGGCTCGCCGCGCTCGGAATGCGTCGTGGACGAATTCATGAAAATTGACTGCCCGCCGAGTTGCCGGATTCCGACCTCGAACGAGACGCGTGTGCGCAACGAATGCTTCTCGAAATACAGCGCCACCGATTTGTTCGCGAGAGGCTGCGCGGAATTAAATCCCGCGCGCTTCAACTCGCCCTTCAGCGCCGCCGCCAAGTCAATGATTTCAATTATTTCGCCGGCCTCGAAATCCCTCAATGTAAGAAGGTCGCGGCCCTTGAACCGGTTGCTCATTTTGATGCTCCTTCCGCGCGCCGCGCCGCAGCAAGATATTCGCCGAGAAGCTTTACGAACCTGTCGGCCTGCGCTTCGGTGACAGTATACGGCGGCAAAATCCGAATGATGTTCTTTCTGATCGCATTAATCAGCATCCCGTTTTCGCGGAAGAAATCCGCCGCCGCCGGCGCATCAGCCGCTATCTCGACTCCGATCATCAATCCTTTTCCGCGGACTTCAATAATTTCCGGATTCTTTTTCTTCAGTTCCTTCACGCTCGCTGCAAAGTAATCGCCCATCCGCGCCGCGTTTTCGAGGAGGCCGAGCTTCTCAACTTCATCGATGAACGCAAGCGCCGCCGCGCATGCGGCAGGTCCGGCGCCGAACGTCGTCGCGTGGCTCCCGGCAGTGAATCCTTCAACAACCTTGCCCTGCGCCATCATGACGCCCAACGGCAACCCGCCGCCTATCGGCTTCGCAAGCGTGATTACGTCCGGCTTGACTTTATAATGCTCGAAAGCAAACCATTTTCCAGTCCGCCCGAGCCCGCACTGGACCTCGTCGAATATCAAATTAATCCCATGTTTTTTTCGCAGCGCGTTGAGGCCGCGCATGAACGCTGCGGTCGCGGGATAAACGCCCGCCTCGCCCTGCGTCGGCTCCAGCATAATCGCCGCCGTTTTTTTCGTTATAAGCTTCTCGACCGACGCGAGATCATTGAAAACAGCATGCCTGAAACCCGGAGCGAGCGGCTCGAAACCCTTCTTGTACGCCTCCGTGCCGGTAGCGGCGAGCGTACCGAGCGTCCGCCCGTGAAACGCGTGCTCGAAACAGATAATCTCGGAGCGGCCGTCTTTAAGAATCTCTGAATGATAGCGTCGCACGAGCTTGATCGCCGCCTCGTTCGCTTCAGCGCCGCTGTTGCAGAAAAAAGCCTTCGACATCCCGGCGAGCTTCGTCAGCCGTTCGGCCACAAGCAGCATCGGCTCGGAATAATATAGATTAGAAACGTGCGAGAGCTTTTTTATCTGTCGCGCAATAGCGCCTGTCACTCGCGGATTTCCATGTCCGAGCGCGTTCACAGCTATCCCCGTCAAAAAATCGAGGTAACGCTTTCCATCGGAATCGTAAACGTACGCTCCGCGCCCATGAGTCAGCAGAAGCGGCGTTCGCCGGTATGTTTGGAATACATATTTTTTATCTTTTTCAATCGCTTCCTTGAGTTTCAAGACACACCACCTTCTACGTCATATATTCGGCGTTAATCTTAACATAGTCTATAGAGAGATCACAAGACCAAAAGCGAGCGGACGCGCTTCCGAGGCCTGCGTCGAGCTGGATGAAAACATCGGGCTTTCGCATTATCTTAGCCTTGAACTGTTGCGGCTTGCCAAGCTTGAAAACACGCGCGCCGTCGATGAGAAGACTCGCTCGAAGCGGATCGAATTTCGCGCCGGATGCGCCCGCGGCGGAGATGATACGTCCCCAGTTCGGGTCCATTCCGAAGACGGCTGTTTTTACGAGCGGGGACAGCGCGATCGCTCGCGCTATGCATTTCGCGTCAGCGGCGCTTGCGGCGCCGTTCACTTCGATGTGCATCACCTTCGTCGCTCCTTCGCCGTCGCGCACGATTTCCATCGCCAACTGTTTCATGACGGAGCCGAGCGCCTCTTTGAACAGCGCGAGTCCGGCCTCATCGCTCGCGGCGAGCTTCACTTCGCTCATTCCGTTAGCCATAGCCAAAACCGTATCGTTCGGGCTCATATCGCCGTCGACTAAAATCGAGTTATATGATTCCTCGACGCATTCCGCCGCGATTTTTTTCAAAAGCGCCATCGGCAGGTCGGCGTCCGTGAAAACAAAAGAAAACATCGTCGCCAAATTCGGCGCGATCATTCCCGAGCCTTTTGCGACCCCGCCTATGTGGTATAGCCGCCCGCCTTGCTCGACTTCCACCGCGCACGATTTCGGACGCGTGTCCGTTGTCATTATCGCGCGCGCCGCGTTCGCCATGCCGCGCTTTCCGTGCTGAGTCACCAACGCGTCCAAGCCAGATAGAATCTTGTCTTTCGGCAACCGGACTCCTATCACTCCCGTGGAGGCGAACAGAACCTGTTCGGCCGGCAGTCCGAGTTCCTTTGCGAGCGCCGCGCTCACAGCGATATTGTCTCTCTCTCCCTGTTTGCCGGTCGAGCAATTCGCGTTCTTGCTGTTCACTAACAGCGCCGAGACAAGACCGCCGCCCGCCTGTAGCTTTTCGCGGAACACAGGGATATGCGCGCCCAGCAGCTTATTCGTCGTAAAAAACGCTGCGGTTTTGCAAGGTTTCTCTGACAAAAACAATGCTGCGTCGAGCTCTTTGTCCGGCTTAAGGCCGCAGTGAACACCCGCGCCCGTGACGCCTATGACAGCCGCCGGCCCGCCGTCTATGAATTTTATTTTCGTTTTATCTGTGGTTTTCTTAACTTTTATCATGGTGATTTCTCCATCTAATCCTGATGCATGCGTCTACGGAGCCCAAGGCGTCGCGACAAGGCCGGCTTCTTCCGGCAATCCGAACATCAGGTTCATGTTCTGAATCGCCTGTCCGGCGGCGCCTTTAATCAGATTATCGATCGCTGAAATAATCTTCAGCATATTGGTTTCCTTGTCCAGAAACACATTGATAAGGCAGTTGTTCGTGCCGACGACCTGCTTAATTGACGGAATGCGTCCCGGCCGCGCTACCTGCGCGAAGCGTTCGCCCTTATAGAACTTTTCATATACGGCGCGGATTTTCTTTTCGTCAATTTCTCCGGTTAACGGCACATATATCGTGCTGACGATTCCGCGGGCGACCGGAATCAAATGCGGCGTGAAAGTGAGCGGGACCGGCCGGCCGAGCGCAGCGCGCGATTCCTGCAACATTTCAGACGTGTGCCGGTGGCCGGTCACCGCGTAAGGCGCGAACTCGCCTATTGCCTCGCTGAACAACAGATGCGGTTTGAGCGACCGGCCGGCGCCGGAGTAGCCGGATTTCGAGTCGACAATGATCGGCCCTCCCACGAACTCGCGCAGCTTCGACAACGGATGCAGCGCCAGAGCGACGCTCGTCGGATAACAGCCGGGATTCGCGATAAGACGCGCTTTTTTGATTTCTTTCCTGTATATCTCGCAAAGTCCGAATGCAGCCGCTTTGAGCAGCGCGGGTTTCGGATGCTTATATCCATACCATTTTTCGTAATCGGCAGCCGCTCTCAGCCTGTAATCCGCGCTGATATCGACAACGCGCGCGCTTTTCAGCAGGCCGTCGATCATGCCGTACGACTCGCCGTGCGGGAGCGCGAGAAAAAATACATCGGCGCCTTTGAATCCCGGCGCGTCCTCGTGGGGCGAATAGCAGAGGCCCTCTGGAGCGCCGGAGTTCGGAAACGTCTCGCTCACGGATTTCGACTTATAAGTATTAGAAGTCGCGAAAACAACCTGCGCCCCCGGATGGCCGGCGAGCAGCCTGATCGTTTCCAGACCCGCGTAACCCGACGCGCCCACTATAGCGCATCTCACCGGTTTCGCTTGTTTCGCCATTTCCGTCACCTTCCTTCGATCACATTATTCTCGATATTATTTCACTTTCAGAAAGCAGTGTTTTTAAGAAGCGAACCGGATATTTCCGGAACGTAAAAAACGCCTTTTGATCCGCCATATAAACCGGGAAATGAAAATAAAATATAATACATTCCGGTAGGCGGAGGAAATGGCACCGCCGCTGGCCGGTAATATGCCGGCGAACGGAATATTAACGTTTTGAAAATTGGAATTTCTTGCGCGCGCCGGGCTGGCCGTACTTTTTGCGTTCCTTCATGCGCGGATCGCGTGTAAGGTGGCCGCCGTCGCGGAGCCGCTTGCGCAGGCTTTCGTCCATTTGCAGGAGCGCGCGGGCGATGCCGAGCCGGATCGCGCCGGACTGGCCTGTTATGCCGCCGCCGACCGTCTGCGCTATGACATCCACTCGGCCTTCGAGCCTTGTGTCTCTTAGCGGCCCGAGTATCTCAGCCTGATGCGCGATGCGGGTGAACAGCGTCAACATCTCTATGCCGTTGATTGTTATTTTGCCGGTTCCGGGCATTACCCATACTTTCGCAATGGCTTCTTTCCGGCGTCCGGTTCCGTAATATTTTTCAACAGTAGCTTTGGCCACGATTGTGCGCCCCCTATTCAGTCAAGTGTAATTTTTTCAGGTTTCTGAGCCGCGTGCGGATGCTCCGGACCGGCATATACTTTCAGTTTGCGTATGAGCTTGCGCCCCAGATGGTTGTGCGGCAGCATGCCTTCAACCGCCTTGCGGACAACGAAGTCCGGCCGGCGCTCTATTAAATCTTTATACTTAACTTCTTTCAGACCGCCCGGATAATTCGAGTGGTGGTAGTACATCTTCTGATCAAGTTTCCTGCCGGTCAGCTTTACCTTTGCGCAGTTTACTATGATAACGTAATCGCCTGTGTCCACCGCCGGATGGTAGATCGGTTTGTGCTTTCCGCGTATCAGTGACGCCGCGCGAACCGCAAGACGGCCCAAGACCTGTCCTTCCGCGTCGAATATGTAATACTTCATCGGCGTCTCATCTTTTTTCGGGTACGTCGTCGTTTTCATCTCTTTTTCGCTCCCTCGTTACTTCCCGTGGCCGCGCGACATACCCATCTCGGGCGTCTCTGCCCCACGAAACAAACAATTATAGCGGCAATATTTGGATTGTCAATCACTTAAAGCCATTTGACGCTGAAAGCGGTGAATCTCCTTAATGCCTCACAATGATATATAGCATATCGTTCTTCAATTGTAAACCCTATTTATCAACGGTTTCAACGGCGGCCCCTTCATTTGCGCGCTTTCTCACTCCTTCATCCATTTGTATTTTTATAGGTTTTTCGCAATAATTAGCGTCATGAAAACATTTAATTATGTGGATTTGACTTATCTCGAACTCGAGGCTCTCGACCGCGCGAACACGGTTTTTCTGTCCGCGATATCGCCGCTCGAAACGCACGGCGCACACCTGCCTCTCGGCACGGACATTTTTATCGCCGAAAGCCTTCGCGACCTCATCGCTAGGAAACTCGATGCGAAATATCCCGAGCTTCAGTTCGTCATTCTGCCCACTCTCGCGCTCGGCTCCGACGCAATTCCTGTAAAAGGCTCCGTGCGCGTAAGATACAAAGCAATCCTGGGCGCGTTGCTCGATACCGGCCAAACATTATCCTCATTCGGGTTCAAATACTGGATTCTCACAGACAACCACGGCGGCCCTCACCACCAGATGGCTATCGAACTCGCAGGCCGCGAACTCGCAGGCAAAAAGCTTAATCTCATCGCGCCTTTCAATACTCTTTTCCGCCGCATGGTGGCTCACGACCCGGACCTTCTCGAAAAAACCGGCCTTGGACCCGGCTCTTGCGGCGACTCAGCCGACGCCCACGGCGGCACAAACGAAACTTCTCTCATGCTCGCTATCGCGCCGGAAAAGATTCGTGAAATCTGGAAGCAGACCGGCCCAGGCAGGGAATCGGCGAAACAACTCCCCTTCCACCTGCTTTCGGGCATCTCGAAAATCTTGCGCTCCCTCGGCGCGAACGACGCCGCCACCGATTTCGATTTCCTCGCACACGGGCTCACTTGGGTAAGCGACCCGAAAATGGAGCCCTATCAGGGCAACCCGTCAATAGCGACCAAAGAAGCCGGCGAAGCGATGATCAACTATCACGCCGACCTCGGCGTCGAATTATTCGAGCAGGCCCGCGCCGGCAAACAGGTCTTTCAAAAACCGCTCGGCTGGTCAATTAGAGCGCTTAGAGATCTAATTTAAAGGTTTATTGAACTGAAAAGCTGAAAGCTGAGGAACGCTAAAAATATGAATTTCTTATTCAACTACAGAAAATATTCGAAAAAAACTGTTCTGGTGACGCAAGCGCACCCGGACGACGCGGATTATTATTGCGGAGCTCTCGTGCACCGGCTTGCCGCGCAGGGCGCGAACGTGATCTACGCCATCTGCACGCGCGGCGAGAAAGGCACGCTTAACCGCAGCCTAAACCCGGACGAACTCACCCGCATCCGCCGCGAGGAACAGAAACGCGCTAACGAAATCCTCGGCGTCGCCGACACCGTTTTCTTCGACTATCCGGACGGCGAACTCAGCCCGACGATCGAATTGCAGGGCAAGTTGATGAGACTCATTCGCTTTTATCGCCCCGATCTGCTGCTCACTTTCGACCCGTCGATGCCGGATTACGCTCACCACCCGGACCATCACGCTGTCGCTCTCGCCACTCTTCGCGCGAACGCTTTCGCGCTGCTCCCTCACTATTTCCCCGAACACCTCGCCGAAGGCCTCAATCCGCACCAGTGCCCTAACATGCTGCTGTTCGATTCGCCGCGCCGCAAAGCCGACACGTTCATTCCAGTCGGCTTGCTTTTCCGCAAAAAATACGACGCGTTCTTTTCTCACGCAAGCCAGACGACACACATGCTCGACGCAAAGCAGAAAAAGCTCGTCGAGAATCTCAATAAAATACCGGCCGACACGGTAGTTCAGGCTATCGCCGGCCTTTTCGCTCCGGAGTTTGTCGTCGAGCCTTACCGGACTCTGACAGTTCGCGATTTGCTGAAATAAAATAGTGTTTTATATATAACGTTCATTTTGTGACACTTCATCTCTGCGGGGTAAGCGTTCATGGGGAAGAATCCCTGTCTTGAATGCGGCGCGTGCTGCGCTATTTACCGCGCGAGCTTTTACTGGGCGGAAGCCGACGACGAGACGCCCGGCGGCGTCCCGGTCGAACTGACCGAGGATGTCAGCCAGTTCTTCCGCGCGATGAAAGGCACAAACGCTAAAAAGCCACATTGCGTAGCGCTTGAGGGGATCGTCGGGGAAAACGTCCGCTGCTCCATATATGAAAAACGGCCAAGCCCCTGCCGCGAGGTTAAACCTTCATACATTGGCGGGCCGCAAAACGAAAAGTGTGACTTCGCAAGATTCGCCTACAATTTGGAGCGATTGAAACCTAAAGCGCCGAGCGACTGAATTTATAAAAACATTCGATAAACAATTGTTTGAATCTATATGTTATTCTGGGATTTCAGCCATTCCAAATATTCGGGAAGGCTTTGCGGGAAAGAATAGCGCGGCGCGTATCCGAGAATTGTTTTCGCGCGCGTGATATCGAAGGAAAGATCGTTGCCGATGCAGGAAACGCCCATCCGCGTCAGAATCGGCGCTTTCTCGGACTGTTTGCGGCGGGCGTATTTCTCGGACCAGTATGCGATAAATTTCGCGGCTGAATAAGAAATGCTCAAGCGCGGCTTTTTAAATCCAAGTTCGTCGCACAGTTTTTCGACAACATCGCGATATGTAATGTCATTATCATCGGTGATAATAAAAGCCTTGCCGATCGAGTTCGGATTCTGCGCGGAGCGAAACATTGCGTCGCAAACATTCCGTACGTGAGTCAGGCCCGCGATATGCCGCCCGCCGTCGATATATACAAACTGTTTCTTTTTGAGCAGTTTTATAAACTTCGCGAAAAAAGCCTGATCTCTCGGGCCCCACACCATCGCCGGCCGGATCGATGTCGCCTCGATGCGCCCCTGCGCGTGCGCTTCCCAAAGCAGTTTCTCGGCTTCCTGCTTCGTGTCGCTGTAAAGAATTCCGAATGATATGTACGGACTTTCCTCGGTGTCGCGCTTGAATCCTTCGTAGCCGTGAACGGATGTCGAGCTAACATCTATGACCCGTTTGACTCCTGCTTTTTCAGCCTCGTCTATCAGATTTTTCATACCGCCGACGTTGATGTTGTAGAAGTCGACAGGTTCGCCCCACTCGCCCACGAGCGCCGCGCAATGAAATATTATCTCGCGCCCTGCAAGCGCATCCTTCAGCGAATCCTTATCCCGGATGTCGCCGACTACGAGTTCCGCGCCGATCCGATTCAGCAATCCCACATCGCTGGTCTCGCGAACGAGCGCGCGAACTTCCCACCCCTTGTCGGCGAGAACCTCGGCAAGATGAGAGCCTATAAATCCTGTCGCTCCGGTTACAAGCGCTTTCATCTTTTCCTCGCGCCGGCCGCCTTGCAGCTTATATATTCATCGCGGAAATATCTGTTATATATATTCGACAGCGCGAAAAATGACGCTTCTATCACGCTGACGGAACTGACTTCGGAGTAATACAGCTTGCCTTCCCCATTCGTGGCGAGAATGAAGACTTCCACTTCGCTTGACGTGCCCCGCTTCGACGAAATATTCGTGACGCCGTAACGCACGAGCCTTATGTCGGATATGAACGGATATATCGGCTCAAGCAGCTTTCGCAGCGAACTGTCCAGCGCATCTACTGTTCCGGCGCCGTTCGAGGTTGCCGAGAGCGCGACGTAATGCTTGTCCTCAGGCTGGTACTCGGCGATAAAACGGGCGGTCACTTTTCCTGCGGCCGCCGCGGCGGGCACAAGTATCTTTATCGTCGCCTCGTTCTCCTCGGCCTTGTCTTCCTCGCGCAAGTCAGCGGAAACGCGATAGCGTTCGAGCTTGAAAAAGTTGCGCTGGTAAAACTTCTTGTCGAAATCCAACTTGCTATCCTCTCGGCCATCCGCTTGTTCATCCCGTAACATTCATAAATCGGACAGTCCGGTTTAATAATCTAACTATTTTATTACATGCGCGCGGAAACGCAAGCGCTGGCATGTTTTGATTCACATTTCCAATTTGAGAATTATGCGTCGAAACCGCGAACTACATCAGGAACGCCGGTCAGGTCGGACAACTCGGCGGTCGGCGACGGAAGGTCCGCGCGCGGCTCCTTCCCGTTCCTGTTTATCCAGATCGATCTGATCCCGGCGTTTGCGGCGCCGAGCACATCGGCGAATTGCGAGTCGCCGACCATAACCGCCTCGTCCGCGTTGACGCCGAATGCTGACAACGCGTCGTCAAATATCTTCCGGTTCGGCTTATAGCAACGAGAGTCCTCTGACGAAATTACCTTTTTCACCGGCAGCGGATGGTTTTTCAGACACATCCCTATCTCGAAATTATCCGTGTTTGATAAGATCGCAATATCGTATTTATCCGCGAGCGAATCGAGAACCGGCAGGGTTTCCGGGAAAACCGGCGCGCCGGCGACGAGGTCGAGCCAGAAATTAATTCCTGTCTTGGCGTCATAATCAGAAACGCCGAAGTGTTTGAACGTCAATTCGAGGCAAAGCTCGAACATCGGCCACTGCAGAATGAAATCGCCGTCTTTCCAGCCGGCGAGGATGAACTCGTCCCACTTTGTGTGGAAAACATCCGGGTCGATATCGAGATTGTGATACTCGATTATCGCGTGAGTGGCGTCATCGTGAGTTTTGTAACTGTCAAACAGAGTGCGGAAAGCGTCGAAGAAGATAGCTCTAATCATATTCTACTTTGAGCGAAAGCGGCTTTGGGCATAATGCTTAAGCTGAAAGAATCATCCTTTCTAAAAATGCGATTTTCCGGCCGCATCCGGCGACCGGCCTTCATTGCGGCGGCGGCGAGACCGGATAAACCGTGAACGACCTGCTCGCGGTTCCAGTGTTGCCGGACATGTCCTTCAAAGAAACGCTGACGGTCATAATGCGGGAGTGATCGTTGCTCGGCAGCAGGAACAGGGTCCGATTGAAAACATAAATGCCTGAACTGCGCAAAGTCGTTGAATTAACCGCCTGAAAATAGGAAGTTACGTTTTGCGCCGGATCGCTGTCCATCTTAAGCGTTACGTTCAGAGAACCGGCGTCCATCGGCGCTGAGTCCGAATAAGTAACTTCAATATAAAAGGATTCGGAGCGGAAATCGACATCTGATATCTGAGCGGCGGCCTGCGGGTAAATCACTGAGATCACTGGAACTGTTGTGTCCTCGAATCTTGCGCCGGCGTTCACTTTTGCGATAACGGCCAGAGTGTTCGCTCCTGCATAAACCGTATCGTAATTGTAATTGCCCGCCGCAAGAGCGGTCTCAATCTCCGACTCGACATCTGCGATCAGTCTCGAATTTTCGATGAAAGAAACATGCGACGGAATGCCGACTGTCAGCCGCTTATACACCATTGCCGCCGCAGTCGTGCGCGCGTTAATGCTCTTCGAAGCTATCTGGCCGGCTGTAACGTCGTAATACGCTTTAAGCGTTAGAGCGCCGGATACTGCGGTCGCCTCGATGTAATTGCCGGGAGGCAATCCGGCGATTTCAAAATAACCCAACCCGTTCGTGTTTGTCTGAAAAGATTGCGAACCGGATGTAACAGTGACGCTGGCGTTTGAAACGGGAATAATCGACGCCGCTCTGTCTTCCGTCCGCCCCGTAGTCCGGGCCACCGCGCCGCGGTCAAGCCAGCCGCTGATCGCGCCGGTCGTAGCAGGCGGCGCTGCGGCTCCGCCGCCGCCTCCCCCGCCGCCGCAGCCGGCAAGCGCAAAAATTCCGGCTGCTATGAATATTCCGCATATCGACCTGAATATTCCTTTTGAATTTCTGATCATTAAACCGGCTCTCCGATGGCTATCCCGTTCTGCATCTCTTATCAATTATACCATCATAATGGTTTGAATCTTAAATCTCCGGATAGATTTAGAATTCCAAAAGAAACGGCGCTATGGCAAAGCTGCCGCATATAAAATATAATTCTTTCGTAGGCGCGCGGCATGCTGCGCCCGATACGCTGGTGAATAATACAGATTCTTAAGAGGTAGAGTTCCTTGGAAATTTTTCAGCCATTTAAAGCGTTCGAGCGGTTTGAGAAAATTATTAAACGCCTCGAAAAGGCGATTTCGAAACTCGACACGACTATAGACAGCACATCGGAAGTGATTTCAGCCGCGGATAATTCCATCGGCAAGATCGATTTCACTATCGATAAGACAGGCAACGCTGTGGACAAGATCGACGGCACGCTCAATCAGGTCAGCTCAACTTTCGACAAGATGGACGACGTCATGGAGCGGATGAACGTGACGTTCGACCGCGTCGGCGAGCTTACTGTGCGGCTCGAAAAAATGGCGTCGCGGATGGAAGACAGCATGAAGCAGATCGAACGCGCTTTCGACGTCATAGACAAAGCGACAAACGTGCTCGAAAAACTGCCGCTCACAAAACGTCTATTCGATTGACGGATAAATGTCGGCTTGATTACTTCGCGTCATCGCCGCTTTGCTCTTCCGACGATATAAAACTTCAGATGTTTCAGCCCGCCGTCCGTGAGCCGTTCGAATAAAACGGCGAGCCTGAAAACGGCGTATGAGAAACCGAAATAAAACGGGCCGCCGATGAAAACAAACTCCGGCGCGCCGAACCCGGCTTCATGAAGAGCGCGAATCAGTTTCTTCCGCGTATTGCAGCGCATGTATACCGGATAAATCTCAGACTCGCTCATTTTCAGAACGCGCCTCTTTATCACAAACTGAATGGAGTTCGGAATCAGCCTTATCATTGTTCCTAAATAGCCGCCGGAGTTTGTCGTCATGAATATGAAAGCGCCGCCTGTTTTTGTCGCCCGCGCTATTTCGGCGAAACTCTCACGCGGACGTTCGAGATGCTCCAATGCGTACTGCGATGTGATAACGCCAAAAGTTCCGTCCTTGAATGGCAACGCGTCCATCGAGCCGGCGACTTTGAACAGCGCGTTCGGGTTTCTTTTCAAAGCTTCGAGATCGATATCCATGCCGACTGAGAAACCGGCGCCGGGAACCGCTTTGAAATCGACAGAGCCGCCGGAGCCGCAACCAGCGTCGAGAGTCGGGCCGCTGCCCTCCGCAGCGGATTCCGCATTCCATCCCCGGAAATAAGTCTCAGGCTTTTTTATGTCTGGATACATACGCTCCCACAGAGAGCGGCAGCGTTCGAGCGTCGTTTTTTTTGTGGCGTTTGCGGGCATGTCAGAATATTCTCGTCCCGTGTCCGGGTTCATCGCCGGAGGATCAACATGGATCGCCTTTGCGCAATTTTGTAACCGCGAGAGGCGTATAGATCGCTCCTGCCGGATTAAGAACGCTCTGAAATAAAATTATTTTTTCGACAGTGAACGGCGGGCAATCAAACTGAGTCGAAAGCAGCGCAGGAAGAATCGGTCGCGGATTTCTGAACCTGGCGAGCGTCAGATGGCCGGAGAACGGCCGCGGTTCTTCCGGAAAGCCGGCGCGAGCCAGACGTTCTTCCAGTTCGTCGAAAAGGCTCTTCATCTCAAAATTTCCTTTGCCAAGTCCGACCCACAAAACACGCGCTTTTTCAAGTTTCGGAAATATTCCCGTGTGATCGAATTCAGCCTCGAACTGTCGTTGTTTAAACTCCGGCGCGAGGGCCTCTTTCACCGCTTCCGCCTGAACCGGCATTATATTGCCGAGAAAACGAAGGGTAAAATGAAACCCTTCCGGACGCGTCCAGCTCGCGCCCTGAATCCGGGGCTTGAAGTCGCATTGTATCTCCGACAGCCGCTCTTTCACTTCCGGCGGCGCCTCGACTGCGATAAACGCGCGGATCGGTTTTTCAGACTCGTTTTGCAATTACGACATCCTTAATGGAAAGCAGCTCGTCGCAGACATTTTGAGCCAGCGAGACATTCTGAACTTCAATAATGAACTCCATCAGTTCAAGTCCGCCTTCGTCGGCGGCTCCGGACTGATAGGCGGCGATCGGCGCTCCCGATTTAGCTATCAATTTAAGGATTTTCTGATGAATGTCCTTCGTCGGGAAAAGTTTAAGTTTGATGCGAACGGGGAAACGTCGGCCGCCGGTGTCCTTCCACGTTGCGGGCGATTGCTTCGGGCCGCGCAGGAATCCGCGCCCTATGTTGGCGCAGTCCTTTCGATGAATCGTCGCCTTTTTGGCGGACGCGCTCACCACAATCTCGTCGCCCGGCGCGGGCGAACATATCTCGCACGAGAAAAGCGGCGCCTTCGGAATGCGCTCAGACTCAACGATGCCTATCGGAAGCGCTGTTTGATATATCTGCTGGCCGATGATCACCGGATCAAGTTCTTTTTTGTCAATCAGCACTTTACGCTTGTATTGTTCTTTAAGGAAATCCGCAGCGACGTTCAGATCGAATTCGGCGCGCCCGATCTGCTGAAAAAATTCTTCCTCCGTGTTGAAACCGAGGAACATGATTACCGGAGGAAGCAGCAGCTCAATATCCTCAAGTTTTCCTGTGGCGGAGATGCCCTCTTCCCGTGTCCTCTGCAGCAGCGCCCGGCGTCCTTCTTCGGCTGCTTTTTCAAGCGGCGCGGCGGCGAGATATTTCTTGATATGCATCTGCGCTTCAGGCGTGTGCGCGTGTTCCAGCCACTCGACGCGCGGCGCTGCGTCGCGGTCCGTGATTACGTTCAAATGGTCGAACAACTGCGGCTGATAACTCATGTCCACCGTCTGATGATATACCATCGCCTTGCTGAAACGGTCGCCGATTTCCGGCCCCATCAGATATGCGAAATCGAGAACGGTCGACGATTCCGGAAGTTCGAGCCGCCTGCGGTCCTGCGTAAACACGAATATCTTCTGCTTTAGCACCATGCGGGTCATTATATCGACAAGCGTTTTTTCGTCGCGGTCGCCGGCCTGCGCCCTGAAATCGCTGACTATCCGCTGGATCAGTTCGACGCGGTCCGCGAGCAGGTCCGTGCGCTTAAGCTCATGGGGTTCCGAAAGAAAAGGAACTATGCCCCACCGGTTCACCGCTTTCATTTCTCGCGAGAAGATGCGCACTGTAAACGGACGCCCGAACGGGCCTAACAGACTCGTCTCAAGCATCCGCTTTAAATCTATCGACGGAAAATTTATTGTGTCCTGAAAACCGATCGACAGGCATTGGAACGTTTTATGGACCGCCTGAAGCGCCCGGTAGCAATCCAATTCCTCCGGCACGGTGACTTCGACCAACCCTGTTTTGGGCATCGGCCTGTCCTGCGAGTCGAGAATGCGCCGCGTGTGCGTCAGGTTGTAACGGAATATGTGCGATTGGTGATCGAGTCCCAGTTCGAGAAGAGCCGGCTCAAGCTGTCCGATCGCCTGCTCGAATATTTCGTTCTCTTCCGGAATTACCTCTTCGAGATAATCGAGCAGCCGCGCGAACTCTTCCGGCTCGGCGAACTGGAACGAGATGTCTTCCATTTCCTCGGCGACGGCTTCCATGCCCAGAAACCGCGAGAGCGGAATGAAAATCTGTTCTGTTTCATAACAGGTTTTCAGGCGCTTGTATCCGGGCATGCTGTCGAGCGTGCGCAGGTTGTGAAGCCGGTCGGCGATTTTTATCAGCGCGACGCGCGTGTCCTGCGCGACAGCGAGAAAGATTTTATAATGGTAGGCCGTGTCGGCTGTGGTCGTGCCGGGGAGCTCGAATTTTTTCAGTTTCGAGACGCCGTCCACCATGCGCGTGACGGTGTCTCCGAAAGTAGCCCGCAGTTGGAGCGCGTGAATGTTGGGGTCCTCTATGATGTCGTGAAGAATTCCGGCGGCAACTGTTTCCGGGTCCATGAGCCACTCGGTGAGTTGCGAGGCGACCGCAAGAGGATGCGATATCGCAGGTTCGCCCGACATGCGAAGAAACTCAAACCGCCGGTTGCTCTCCACCGTGAACTCGTACGCCTTGCGCACAAGTTCGAGGCCGTCGAAATCCATATACTCGCCGGCTTTTCGGAGTAGGTCGTCCAGTTTATCTCTAAAGACAACCGGCATTTATCCTCCTGCCTTCCGCTCTCTCACAGACAAACGAAAAGCACCATCCACAATATTCTATCATTTTTTGGTGACAGGGCACAATAGCGCAACAGGAGCTGTTAATGTCGCATCAATTCCATTTATTCATCAAATCGCTTCTCAACGCGCGAAAAGCTATGGCGCGATGACTGATCTCGTTTTTCTCTTCAGCGGACAAATCCGCGACGGTTAAGCCCCTGTCCGGCAGAAACAGAACAGGATCGTAGCCGAAACCGCCGGAACCGCGCAGTTCGCGCGTGATAATTCCACGGCATTCGCCCTCGTACAGCGTTTCGCGACCGTCGGAAAATAAAACGGCGACCTTGCACACAAATCGCGCGCCGCGCCGTCCGTCCGGAACGTCCTTCATCTCTTCGAGCAGCAGCCGGCAGCGTTCAAAGTCCGAAATTTCTGCGCCGCCGTAACGGGCTGAAAGAAGGCCCGGCCTTCCGTCCAGCGCATCAACTTCAAGTCCCGAATCGTCGGCGGCGATGATGCCGGCGACATGCGCCGCGGCAGCGCGCGCCTTCTTGAACGCGTTTTCCTCGTATGTTTCGCCGTCCTCAACCGCGTCGAAATCTATCGCGACTCCGAACTCTTTAAGCGACTTCACAGCGACCGGCGCCATTATCTCTCCAACCTCGCGCGCCTTGTGCGCATTAAATGACGCAAGAATTATTTCCATTGATTCCCTCTCATTTTCCGCTCATTTGCGACTGCCGCGAAACTGCTTTGCTTCAAACCCAATAGTTACAAAATTCTAACAACAAAATCGCAAAGTCACAAAGGAAATGTTAAACCTGAATTTTTTTCTGTGTTCTGATCCTGAAACGAATCAGTTTTTGAAGGTGATGCTGAAGCCGGGCCAGAAATCCGGAAGCTCGGGGTGTTTCGGCCTGTGCCACCGGCCTCCCTTGCCGACGAGACGCACCCGCCGCAGCGAATAGAGGTCTTCGAGCGGATTGCCGGCTACGAGAGAAACGTCGGCGTACATCCCTGGTTCGACGCTGCCAAGCGTTTTTTCGCGTTGCAGCAACTTCGCGGCGTTCAATGTCGCCGCCCGGATCGCTTCGATTTTCGTCAGCCCCACATGGTGAAGCCGTATTACTTCGTCGGCCATCTCGCCGGGCCATGCGACTACAGCGCCGAGATCGGTTCCCGCGCACAGCGGAATTCCAGCTTCGTGCATGCGCTTCACACTTCGCTCGACACCCGCGTAATTTTTCCGGTTCGCGCGCCAGAATCCGAAAGCCTCGTCATATCTTTCGTTTTTGAAGTCGAGCCACGTGCTTGAGATCCAGTGGAGGTGTTTGCGCGCGGGTTCGACAAACATTTCTTTCGCGCGGTCGCTTTCGAGAAATCCGAGTTTCTCCTCGAAACGCGCCATACTGTCCGAGACCGTCAGAGTGGGAACAAAGGTGACGCCCTTCTTCTTTGCCAAAGCTATCTGTTCGTCGGTCAATTCCCTGTCGTAAACAACATGTTCGAGCGAATCGATGTCGAACTGAAGAAGATGGTCCAGATCCTGCGACCAGTTGTGGTGAACGCTGACTATCAGGCCGAGTTCATGCGCAGCCTTGCAAATCGCATGGAGCGTGTCGTCGGAGACAGTCGGCATCCGCTTTTTGATCGCGAAATCGCGGTAGAAACTTGTGTAACCGACCTTGATGTGGTCGGCGCCTTTTTTCTTGAGATAGCGCACGAACTGCGCGCCATGTTCAGGCGTGTCGGCGTGCATTTTCGGCTCGCTCGCGAGAGACAGCGGAAACGGCATCGGGTTGATGAACTCCGGATAGCCGCCCTTGACGCTGAGCAGCGCCCCGGAAGCTGCGATGTCCGGTCCGATAAATTTCCCGGACGCGATTTTACGCCGGTTGCTGTTCATGATTTTAATAGGTGAAAGCATGTCCCGGACGCAGACAACACCGCCGGCGAGAGTTCCCTCGAAATTAAGCCGCATCTGCTTCAGCGACCACGCGGGCGGCAGCGGACTGTCCTGAGATGACAGATAGGGACTCAGGATGTGGCAGTGGCAATCTATCAGGCCGGGCATGAGAGTGAGGCCTTCGCAGTCAATCGTGTCGCAAACGGCGTCGGCCGCCGGCGCGTCGAGGTCAAGGATTATACGTCCCTCGACCAACACGTTCGTCTGACCGGATAGTTGGCCTTTTTTCACGTCAAGAACTTGTAGATTGCGGAGTAAAACTCTTTCCTTCGATGTCTCAACCGTAGTTAGCATGTTTATCACCGAAGTTGATTATAAAACCAATAATAAAATGTTTCAATTAATTATTTTAATAATTTTGGGGCAATTAGTTAAATAAGTTAACCGTCGGTTTTAGGCCAATAAGCTGTAATATGACGGATTATTTCTCTAATCAAAAAATCCCTTTTTCAGATCGCCGTCGTTCGAATAACCGTTTTTCTCCCAGTAGCCCTTAAAATTCGGATTGTCGGACAATTCAATTTCATTAATCCATTTTATCCACTTGTAGCCCCATTTGTTTTCGGCGACAAGCTCGAAAGGGAAACCGCGCGCGGGCGGCATCTCAATGCCGTTCATTTTGTCCGCGATGAGTATGTTGCGCTTCGGGTCCATGATGTAATCGAGGGGTAGCGATGTTGTATAGCCGTCGGCGGCGTGGAAGATAACAGTGTTCGCGGCCGGCTTCGGCGCCGAGTCGCCTATCAGTTCCCGCGCGAGAACGCCTTCCCATAGTATTTTAACGCTCCATCCTTCCACGCAATGCAGAGTAACGATCTTTTTGTAATGCTTTCGCTTATCGGAAATATCAGCATATGAATATGTTTTCGGTTTTTCGACCAGGCCGGTGATTTTAAGCCGGTACTTGTCGCGGTCGACTTTCTGCGGGCCTTTGATCGAGTTTTCTCTGAAATCTTTGACCGAGCCGAGTTTTTCGCCCTTGTAATCCTTGATTTCGACGTTCGGCAGCTTCGCCGCGTCCGGCGCTTTCTTCGCCTGAAGCGCTATAGCGGCGCCGGCTGCCGCCGCCAGTATGAGAAGGATTATCCCAATTTTTCTGAATTTCATATCGCGTTTCCTCCGTATCAAGCGATTGTTGTAGGGGCTGGTTTCAAACCTGCCCCTGACATGTTCGAACGCATATTCGCAGTCATATATCGCAGGGCGGATTTGAAATCCGCCCCTACGGCATTCAAAAACAGCTTGCTATAATATAATGTCAAAACACTGTTGAACTGGAAAATGTTTCAATGATGTGAAACCTGGTAATTTACTAATATAATTTAGGTCTGGATTGCTTCGTCACAACGTTCCTCGCAATGACGCGCTATCCGTTTTTTTCTTTTCCCTGAGTTCCCGCTACCGGTAACTCGCTACTGTCTTCTAATCCGACAGCTTATATTTACTGAAAATAATAACTCCCATTAATGCAAAAAACGCGCAGAATGGTCCGGCCAGAAGGAGTCCTCCGACCTTTCCCGCTTCGAGTCCGAAAATAGCGAACAGGAAGGCGCTGAGAGACGCCCCGACACCGCGAGCAATCTTAGTAAAAAAACCTTCCATTCCGTAATACATTGCCTCGCGCCGCATTCCGGTCTGCTTTTCATCGTAGTCGATTATGTCGGATATGACAGCATTATAGATAACCATCATCAGCGCGATAGGAACGCCCATTATCGCGACTATGATGTGGAAAAAAATCACCGGGCTCATGAACACGCCGACTTTCTGAACGAAGAACTGAAGCGGCGAGAACAACATGATGAGAACCAACCCTGTCATGAAAAGCTTTTTCTTCCCGATTCTGCCGTACAGCCAGAAAACGAAAGGAAGAGTGAGCAACAACACGGCCAGCATCCCGGCCATTATCATACTCACATATCCTTCAGGCTTTTTCAAAATCACCGTGCAGATATAGATGGTTGAGCTTTGGATGACTTTATAACCGAGCCAGAAAGAAGAAATGCTGAAAGCGTAAATGATGAAATGTTTGTTTTTCAGAGTCGGGATAATCGCGTCTTTGAACGAAAGGCGGGCGACTTTTGATTCCTGAATCGGCTTTTCCTTAACCGACAACGCGGTGATCAGAATTGTGGCGAGAGAGAAAAGAGCCATTGAAATCGCCATTCCTCGAATGCCGAACGGCTTTATCATCGCCCCCGAAACGACAGCGCCGATGATGAGCCCGAGCATGCTCGCAAGAGCGTGCCACGAAGATAGTTTCACCCGGTCGTCGCTGGTTTGCGCGATTTCGGGTATAAGCGCGAGGTAGGGGGCGACTGTGAGCGTATAAAGAAAAAGGAATCCGCCGCACATCACGCCGAACCACACAGCGTTCCAGTTGGAAAGGTGATGAATCGGCGGTGAGTAGAGCAGAATGAAGAAAGCCGTCATCGGGATCGAGCCGAAGAGGACGTAAGGAATGCGACGTCCCCATTTTGTTTTCGTGCGGTCGCTCCAGAACCCGACGAGCGGGTTGGCGATCGCGTCGACAACGCGACCGAAGTTAAGCGCAAGCCCTACAAGCGCTATCGGCGCTAACTGTATCGCCGCATGCCCGACGGCTTCAGCGCCTGATTTCTTTGGCGCGTAAAAGAACATTGTGTATTGATCGAGCAATGTGTCGAGCACCATCATGCCGACATTTGCGAGGCAATAAATCAGCATTGCCTGCAATTTCATCGGGGAAATCTGTTGTCCTTTTGCCTGAGCCATGAATTACCTCGCGGTTTCGAATAGATTTTCCGCAGCAGTCCCGCTTCCGGCTCCGCCGGGATTCCGCATTGAGCATAAACATATCATACCATTGAGCGTGTTTTCAACGGGCGGCGAAAAAAGGACTTTCAAAGCGTCTGATTTCCCGAATTAGCCCGTAATCAGCCGATAGGGCAATGACCTGGTTGTGACAAAGCTCAAAACATAGTCCGGCAATTTATTCCCTTAAAAACGGAAATTATACTATAGTTATTGTGTATGGGTATTTAACAACATGGTGAAGACAAAATTCGAGCGTGAGATAAACGCGCCCCGAAAGCTTGTGTTCGATCTTCTTAGGGACCGGCAGGTGGAGATCAACTGCAAGCTGCCGCAAATGGCCGGCTGCAGGATCGTTGATGACTGCTTCGAGAGCGATTGCCGCCAGCGCGTTGTTTCAGAAGTGACCGCCGAGGCGCCGATTCCGGCGCTGCTCAAGCCGATTCTGAGCAAGCGGCAGTTGATCTGGCATAGCATACAGACGTGGGACACCACGCACTGGACGTGCGACTACGAGACGGAGGCGCTTTTTTTCAAAGACAACGTGGACATCAGCGGTCGCTGGTTTTTTAACGAGAAAACGCCCGGCCGGACGACGGTCCTGATCGAAGGAGTCATAAGGATCAACGCGAACGGAATACCCGGCCTGCCCTCGCAGCTTGCGATGCCGGTTTCGGCGCTCGTCGAGCAAATACTGCTGAGGATGACGAAACCGAACTTCGAGAAGGTGTTCAGCATTGTGGAATCCATGTGCCGCGAGGAGACGCGAGCCGCGCGGAGAAAAGTGAAGAGCTGAATGGACCACGGAAAAGACATGAAATGGGTCAAAGTGTATTCGGCGATAGGGATTCAAGAGGCAAATATAATCAAAGGCTTGCTGGAAGCAAACGGCATACGCTGCTACGTAAAGGAGAATGCCGCTTCTACAATGAATTATCCGCTTGCCGAGTCACAGGTGGATATACCAATTTTTACACTCGATAAGGATGAATTCACAGCAAAAGAACTGCTGCGTAAAGAAGTGATAATAGAGACGGAAGAAACATAGTGGCGAACCTTGTGTTCGCCCAACCAGACAGAGGAAAGGAAATGAGGCTTTTGCGGATAAAAACCTTATTGATCCTGATTTTTTTGATTTTTGCGGCGCTGCCGGCGTTTGCTGTCGATATCACGCCGCAGGCTGCCAATATGGCCGAAGAAGCGCTCGGCGGCGACATCAAGGTGCGCAGCGACTATACGATCATTGTGAACAAACAAGTAGTCACGCCCGACGTGACGCCCGTGGAAAGAGGCGGAATTATCTTTGTGCCGCTTCGTTTCGTGGCGGAGGCGTTGCGCGCTGATGTTACATGGTATAAAAAAGACCAGATGGCTGAGATAACTTTTCCCGGCGGACGCACTATCAGGATGGCAATCAACAATCCTGAAATCGACCTCGGCGATACTCAGAGGATACTGCCCATATCTCCCTTTTTATACGGCGACAGGACTATGATCCCTCTTGCAGCCACTGCGGAAAGCGGCTTTTTCCGGGTCGAGGAAAATAAGCATGCGATGGCGCTGACGCTGGACCCTGAGAAGATTAAAGCTTACAACAAACCCGGCAAGGAAACGATTCTGTCCGGCGAAAAGCATGGCAACCCTCTCGCGCCGATCATCGCAAAAGCGAGAAAAGACCAGGTCACAAAGAAACTCAAACCTTATGTGCTGATCGCGTGGGTTGTCATCGGCCTGTTGTGGATAATCCGGACGATTCACGGCGCAGTGCGCGGCAAACCCGAAGGCTGGAAGGACATGATCGTAATCGGTTTCTTCCTAACGGTCTGCATGGTTCTGGCAATCAACTACATGCTCAGCACATGGTGGGTATGCATCGTCATTCTAATTACTTCGGCGATCGGTTTGGTCTCCACCGAAACTTATGAGGACAAGCTTGTAACCATGGCGTCAACCGCGCAGGGCGCGGGTCTGATCTGTACGCTGTTCGGGCTCGGCCTTCTCATCGGGCCGGCCATCGCGCAGCGAGACATCAATGCGATAGGCTATGGCATTTACGTCAAAATCGAGCCGACCATCACCGGTCTTGTGCTCTCGATTATCTTGAACATGTTATTCGGCTATGAAGCAAGAAAGCAGCAAGGGTAGCAAAAAACGCGTCACTTTTCTGATGCCTTACATCGACTTCTGTTTCATGCTGATCATAATCTTTGTCGGCATGTTGTCGATCGCTTACTTCGAGCCGCAGGGGAAAACGGATATCCAGACCAAGGAAAGTGAAATAATAGACTATCGGGAAGGCATATATGAAACAAAACCGGCCGGAATGCAGCAGAGCAACTCCGGGCAGGGAGAGAAGAATCCCGAGAACGAAGTAAGGCCATTAATCGGCCAGGCGGGCAGCGTGGCGATAAACAGAGGCGCCGCCAGAATGAGCTTGAACGCCGCCTCAAACGTTGCTGCGCAGGGCGGTCAGGCCGCAGGCGTAGCCGGCGGGAAACCGGCTGATTACGTCGAGCCCGAACAGCTTAAGAAACTGCAGGAAGAACTCGAAAAACAGAAAGCTGAAATCGAAAAACTCAAAGCCACGCAGAAGGAAGGAACCGGCGGAACGCAGCCGCCCTCCTCCGGCCAAGGCGATAATTACTACATTGATTTGCGACCGAAATGAACTTCAGATAATAAGCGAATAGTAAATTCATAATAGCAAGAAAAACACTTCTTTTCACGGATGATTCATGCCTTAAGCTTTGTGTTTTGATATTTAGAAACATTGAATTAGCGCGGCATAACGGCAGTTCATAGGTCACACTGACAGTTGATATACTGATATCGCTTCCGCTTTTCCTTTGACAGTCGCATCGTATCTTTCAACGATTTGAACCCTGTCTTTAACTTTTTGAAATGTCGTTTCTCCAACCAATATCGGGATGCTTTTCGATATAGAGATAGATTTTATTCGCGAGGCCGTATTGACGGTGTCTCCAATGATCGTATATTCCATGCGTCGAATGCTTCCAATGTTGCCCGCAACCACTTCCCCCGAGTTTATTCCTATCGAGAAAATGAACTCCTCCCTACCTTCCTGTCTCCAACGGGAATTTAGTTCGCTGACCTTTCTATTCAAACTCAACGCGCACTGAACGGCTCTCAGTTCGCTGTCCGGCATTGGAATCGGCGCCCCCCAGAATGCCATGACGTTATCTCCTATGAACTTGTCCAGAGTTCCGTCGTATTCGAATATAGTGTCAATCGCGGCGGCGAAATATTCATTAAGGGAGTCAAACAGCAACGACGGCTCCACAGTCTTCTGAAGCGCCTTGAAATTCACAATCTCGGTGAACATCACGGTTACGATCTGGCTTTTCCCTCCAAGCTCAAGCTTGTCGGGGTCCTTTAATATCTCCTCGGCGACGCTTCTCGACACATAGGATGAAAACGTGTCTCTAATCCGTTTCTTCTGAAGCTCGTGCTTGATTTTATCCTCTCGTTTCTCAACAACCTCAAGGGCATTTTCAATGGCTTTTTTGTACGCGTTGAGAAATGTAATCTCTTCTTTGCCCAGCCTCCCGTCTCTTGATTCGATTATGGATATCACTCCTCTTGCCGCGCCTCCATACTCGATTGGAAATATCGCGAACTGCTCCGCCGCGTCGTTTTTTTCCATTCCTCCGATATACTCAAAACGCGCATCGTTCGGAACATTGGCGCTTACGACAAAATTCCTATTCTTGAGAATCTTATAGTAAGCGTGGTCGTCCGGAGACACTTCCTCGCCGGATTTGTATTCTCTTAGAATGCCTTCCTGGTCCAGCAGACAGATTTCAACCGAATCAGCGCTTCCTATTTCCTTAAACTGTTCCTCCAGTTCAGAAAGAAGGAGTTTCGGTTCGATATTCTGCTGAATCCGCCTGACCGTGTCGTGTATTTTGTTGAGATGCCGGGAATTATCCCTGCTCTTCCGCTGCCTGTGACCCACATATATCGCAACGATCAAAGCCGTCACAATAGATGTGAAATACTTCGTTCCTCCTTCAAGATGCCGCGAAGCGTATATGAGTATTACCGGCACCTGCGCGACTAACAAAATGAAAGCCGTGGCGGCGGAACCGGCGCGCCGGAAATGGATTCCCGCATAGACGACGGGAACTGCGACGAGAGGGCTCGTCCACACGCACATCGGCATATCCCAATAGTGAGCGCTCATTGTCGCCACAAGACATAGCGCGCTTGAGATAATTATAAAAAGTATTTTTTTCTTTCGTTCCATCATCAGGCTTTCCGGCGCTGCTGTCGGTTTTAGAAAACCCCCGCCGCCTTCAAAAGCAGCATGACCATCGCCAACAGGAATGTCGCCGTCAATGAGTTTTTCAGCGCGCTGAAGGAAAAGTGCATCACGGTCAATGTAAGCATCAAGTTCAAGACGATGCCGGCAACCGCCATCGCCGGGCTCGCTATTCCAATAAGCGCAAAAGCTATCATGACCGGGGCCTCTATGAGGCCGAAAAGCGCCATGAGCGCCAGAATACCCTGAAATGTGTTTGCGCCTCGCTTCTTCAGCAGGTTCCACATGCCGAAACAATAGCTGGTAACAAACAAGCAGGTTATGAAATTGCCTAAAAAATACGCTGCCATTTCAACTGGCCTGAACTCCAACTTGAAACCATATACAATAAGAAGGTGCGCCGCATAGGAGGCAATGATCAGAATCAAAATAAAAGCATACAGTGAAACCGTCAGAGAGTCGGATTTTTTCATGCCGAGCTTGCCCATAATTTCAGGTTTGGTCACTATCCACCAAACTATCAGAGCGCATCCGGGAATAAATTGAAATATTCCGACAATTGATTGAATACTGTGAAAATATTGGCTAATCACATATTCAAATAGAGCGTATAAAAACATATAAACGACAGAGATGCAGACGCTGTGTCTGTTCAAACCGCCGGCAATGTACAAACCTCCAAGTATAGGAGATAGATACAATAAAGGATATGAAGCCTCTTTTAATGAAAATGATATATGGTTTGTTTTGAATAATATCTGAACAACAGCGTTCCCGATGCCATAAAGCGCAATTATGAGAACAGCATGTATGAATATCGGTTCCCTGAGCAGGTTTGTTTTTTTCCAGACGTCAAAACTGCCCGTTCTGAATTTCAGCGCGGCGACTTCAGACGCGATATCGATTTTTTCAACACTCATGGCTGCGCGCCCTCATGTTACGGATGAAGCGACAAAAACAATGTAGTTCAGCGACCACGCAAATAAAACCGGCCTTACGGATCCCGTGAAATAATAGGCCATTCCTGAAATCATATGCACTGCTATGGCCCATGCGAATATCCCGGCAAACATCATGCCCGGGTCTTTGACATTGACCGCTGTGGAAACCCACCATACAAGCGTGAAAACAATGTTGAGAAAAATCGGAACCATCGGCTCAAATTTCAGCTCCAACAGACGTTTCATCAAAACTCCGTATAAGATGCCCCATGCAACAAGGTATTCGGGGACTACGATAAGAAACTGCAACAGATATGATATGGGAGAATGAAGAATGAATTTTGACTTCTGCACCATTACCGTCGCTATGTAGGTGAAAAGAGCGAATAGACTAAACGTCAGCAGCGCTATAAGAACTTCGCGCATGCCAAGCGGTTTCTCCGAATAACCGAAACTGCGAAGAATGCCGGGCTCGGCGCGAAGAAGAAGCGCCAGAAAGCAAACCGAGGGAATCATTAATAGAAGAAAAACCGGCGAGCCCCATAATGTCGGGATCAGCCCGGAAAGAAAGAATATCCCGAATCCGGCATACAATTTCCATGACGCTCGCGATATTCCGCCGATAAGGCGCGTGGATATGGGAAAAATCAACAGGATAAAAACGAGCATGGAGCCCAGTTCTGATTTGAAACCGGCGGGGAATATAAATTTGAAGGGAATGTCGATCAGCCCGGCGATGACAAAGATAAAAGCAGTGATTCGCACGGTTCTGTCGGCGAAAATGTTGGTTTTTTGAAAACCCTCGTAAAACGATTCCGTCGCCCTGTATTTTAACAGCATCAACATTGTCCAGTCTGTATTTTGTAAAGCTTCTGCATTCCTGCCGCGCCTGACTGCGATATCAGTTCGCAGTCAATTTTCCCCGCAATGGCTTTATAGGTTTCATCTGTAGCGATGATCCCGGCATTCAGGGTTTTCGTCATGGCTTCGATCTGTATGGTTTTTTCGACTTCCTCTCCCATGATAGTGAAAGCCTTTTTCCGATCGTCGCCGATATTGCCCATTAGCGCCCTGCAGGTGTGAATAGCGATGCCGGTTTTGAACTGAGGGCGGTCTTCATCCTGCCATTCGGCGTTCATCAGGTCCAAAGCCCTGGCCATCGCAAGCGCGGCCCTTGCGGCGTTGAGCGGATGCTCCGGATCGGGCGCCGGCGCGCCCCAATAGGCGATGATGCAATCGCCCACGAATTTATCTATCGTCCCTTTGTGGTCGAGAATGACATCCACCATGCGTGTGAAGTATTCGTTTAGCTGCCTCACAACCTCTTTTGAAGAAAGAGTCTCTGAAATTCTTGTAAAATCCCGCACGTCGGACACCAGCATGGTCACTTCCTGCCAGTGGCCTTTCATTATTTCCGGATTCTCAAGAACGAAGTCGGCGACGGAAGCGGATACATATCTTGAAAACAGTTCCTTCATCTGTTCCACGCGAAGTTTTTCCTCCTGCCGCTCTCGCTCCTGCTCTATGTTGAGAATGGTTCCGGCGGTCGCCTCCGTTAACATTTTAAGAACGGCATAGTCTTCTTCCGTGAAAGAGTCGCCGTTTTTTTTGTTGCACACAAGCAGCGAGCCTATCGAGCGATCCTTCATGACCACGGGGATGATCGCCGCTGTTTTCAGCAACTCGCCGCCCGGCAAAGACTGAAGGCGCGAATCCCCGGAGATGGAATTTGAAACAATCGTCAAGCCTTCTCGCGCGGCGCTGATCAGCGCATTGTCTTCGGGCACATCTTTCAGTGATCTGAGTTCCCCGCTTTGAGCTTCAAGCGCCAGTATCTCGCCGCCACTGTTTTCCTTCGCGGCGCCGTCAATAAAAACGGCCGCGTACATTGCGTCAAGCATGGCGACAGATTCTTCAGCCAGCTTTATCATTACATCTCTCGTCTCCACTTCGCGCGCAATTTTCATGATTGCGAGAGAAAGGCCGTCAATGTATTTCTGTGTCTTATGGGCGTAGCCTAAGGTCGCGCCTATATAGGCGCCGAAGAAAATGATGAACACAAGCATCAGAATAAACGTTGGAACGCCGTACGACATGGCTCGAATTAACGGATCAACGGGTATCAGCGGCAGAAACGACAGAACGGACACGACACTTGCAATAATTCCGCCGACGAGTCCGTAATATACGCCTGCCTGGTATACCGGGACAAGAATCGCGTAACGCAGAATATCATGCTGAGGCCAGTCCAGGTAAACGGAAATATAAATAAGAGCAAAGGATATCACCAGCTCAGCAGTAATAATTAAAAGCTGTTGATTGGCTTTGGAGCTTATGAAAGTTGTCGTTCCATGCTTGGCATCCACTGCGCAAATAATAACAGAAATCACATAAAAGCGTCAAACACAATGTTTTTTGATTGAAAACAACACGCAATTTTTATCCGTTTGTTTCATTTCACGTCGTTTCTCTGCCTCTATCCGTACAACCTGAATCAATTCGGATTATAGTTTAAAACAAAAAGAGAGCCTTAGCGGCTCTCTTTTTTTGATAGTCTGAAGTGTGTTCTTCAGTCGATGATTTCCGCGCGGAGGAAAGAGAAGAAAGCCGCGAGGAAGAAAGCGACGATGAAGATAAAGAGGATAGCGATATCGACGAGCGCAAATTTCAGGCGTTCCGCGATCGGCATCGGCTTGTATTGATATTTTGAAAGGCCGTCGAGAGTGTACGGGGGCTCGCGCAGCGCGCCTCCGAAAATGCCGTGAGTTCGCTCGGAGTCGGGCATATTGAATTTCTTTGTGATGTAATCGAGGAACTGGCTCTGATAGGTCCAGATGGACTTTTTGAGATATTTTTCGTGTTCAATGCCGGTGTCAGCGATATCGGTGACTGCATAAACGTATGCCGAAACCGGAGATATACGCGAAATCCATTTTGTGAGCGTGATCTGAGACTCAACCGCCCGGCTGTATTTGTCTTCTTCCTGACCGCTCATGATGCTTGTCTGTTTGAACGCTTCCACGAAAGTGTTGTAATAACGGGTGAAGAACTGTCCCTTGACGTCTTCCGGAAGAGCCATGAATTTCGAAAATACCTCTTGTGGCTTAACCTTTTTCTCAGGCTCTTTTTGAACCGGCTGCGCTGCGGCGACCGCCGGCGCTCCTGCGCCGGAACCGGCCTGCGCCGCTATATCGGCGTTCGACGCTCCGGATTTCTTTAATGCGATCAGTTCTTTCTTCTTCGATTCGCACTGCTTCATTATTTCGTTGACATCTACGTCTACGCCGTAATCCTTGATCATCTTTTTGGCCTGATCCATTGTCATGCCGAACTTCTCTTTGAGCTTCTTGTCCACCCAGTTGGAACAGCCCTTCAACTGCAGATCGCGCAGGTCGGCGTCTGTTATTTCTCCGCTTAGGCTTTCGAGAGCGCGCAGGTCCAGCCCTGCGGGCGCTTTCGCCGCTGTCGCGCCTGAATCGCCTCCGCCGCTTGCGGACGCCGTCTGCTGCTGAGTCTGCTCCTGCTGCTTCGTTTCCTGCTGGCCTGAATCTTCCTTCTTTTTATCGCCGCCCTGACCCCCGAAATCTATCTGATTGATGTTGAATCCGGTGGCGTCCTCGAACATCTTAATCATGTCTTCCAAAAGACCGTTGATCGCGTTGCCCGACTTGAATTTGATGCGGCTCATCACCTGACTCGGCGTCGGCGCAGGCTGTATTTTGTCTACAACAAACGGGGCCGCGTTCGGCACAACCAATACAAATATGACCCAGATGAAAAGCAGGACCGATATCGATGTTGATGACAGCTTGCTCCTGACCGAGACGAACAAACCCACTGAATACATAACAGCGATGAATAAAAGCGACACAAGCGTTGTCAGGAAAAATGCGGCCCACGCCTGGCCGGTTAGGTTCACCGAAGTGTTCACAACCATGAACAGGGAACAAAGAATAATGCCGAACACATATGGGATGATCAGCGAGATATATCCGCCAAACCATTTTGCGAGGATAATCTTATCCCTCGGGATTGAGTACGACATAAGAAGCTTGAGGGTTCCGCTCTCACGTTCCCCGCAGACAGCGTCGTACGAATAAACGAAAGCGATGAGACTCAAGACGATGCTGACGACGAAAAGCAGGTCAACCGCCGGGAACAGCGGGAACACCGGGTTGAAATTCAGTTCTCCCTGAAAGCTGGGCTTATAGAACGGATAGATGACCGTGCTGCGGTTTGGATTCTTCTCGGTTCCGGTGTAAAGGAACTGAAGCTCAGAGGGCGGCCGGTCGGCGCCGATGCCGGTGAACATGAGCTCAAGGTAGTTGTCGAGCGATTTCGCGGCGTCGTAGTAGGCGTTCTGGTTCTGGTTGTAGGAGTCTCGCCGGCTCGTGTAGTCCTGCATCAGAATGCCGACGCTCAGCGTCATGATGAGAACAACGATAATGGACGAGACAACAAACCGGAAGCTCAGGAAGTTGTCCAACAACTCTTTGCGTATAAGGGTGAACAGCATGATGTCGTTTGCTCTCCCGTTGGATTTATTTTACGTCGTAGTTCAGGAACTTGAGGAACGCGATCAGAAATAGAACGATCATATAAACGGAAAGAATCGCGAAGTCCACGATCGCGTTGTTCACGCTGGACGCCACATCCAGCCTGCGATCCTCAAAAACTGGGACTTTATCCATAAGTATATTGATGTACAGCATCGGAATAGGTTTTGAGTCGTCATTTTGGATGAATATTTTCCTATTGTCGCTTAAGAGGGTTCTGTATCTGAGAATCTCATCGCGCAGTTTCTGATAGTCGTCGACGCCGGTGCCGGCTATCGCGGTTGATGCGAAGATGTAATCGGCGGACGGAGAGATGCGCGAGATATTCATCGCGAGTTTGACTTGGCTCGTGAGACTGTTCAGCCATCGGTCTTCGAGCGCCCGGACTTTTTCAGGCAGATCCTTGTGCATCTTATCCACCATTTTTTTCTGTTCTTCATCGCTTCTCTCTTTTTTCCATATCTCGTGCGTCATGTCCTGTTCCATTCGCTCGGCCTCTCGAACTATAGAATCGGAGGTCTTGATCGGCACAAACTGGCGCGAGATTACCGGCGCGATGTTTGGAATCACGATCACGAAGAAAACCCAGGCGAACAGCGATGTAATTAAAGCGGTGGATGAACGCGCCGCGAATGTTGAGAATACCATTCCGACCAAAAAGAACACCGCGATGAACAGCAGGGAAAGTAATAATATCAGAAGCACGCGCAAGCCGGCGCCGTTCGATAAATCAACGTTGGGCCGCATCATCACCGTTAGAAACCCGATCCCGAAAGATATAATGAACGGAATAAGAAGAGAGAGAGTGCCGCCGATCCATTTCCCTATCAGTATGACATCGCGGGGAATCGAATTCGTGAGCATCAGTTTGAGTGTCTGATTTTCCTTTTCTCCGGAGATGCAGTCGAAAGCGAAAAGGATAGCGAGAAGGCTGAGAACGATATTTACGATGTATATGAAATCTGGCGGCTGGAAGAGATTAAAAATCGGGTTGGCATACTTGCTGCCCTCCGGCGAGACTCCTGCGAGCTTTGAGTATGAAAAAACAATCCGTCCGCCGCCGCCGCCCCCGCCGCCCATCGCGAAGCCGGGTATGCTGATCGAGCGGCTCATCTGCGGGTCCAGCCCGATCGAGAAAATCCCCAGCATTGCCGGGCGCGGATCCTTCGTCACTCCGAACGCCTCGAACTGCGGGCGGCTGTTCATGCTCGCCAAATCAGTCGCGTGCATATCAGCGCCGACCGAGTAGTCCTGCAGGCGCCGCCCGTAATTCACCGCCATTATGTTCATGCTTCCGACCACCAGCACGAACAACAAAGAGATCGAAATGATGAACCTGAAACTGACGAGGTTGAGAAGCATTTCTTTTCTTATTATGTGATAGAGCATGGCTATCGTTACCCCGTGATAAAGGCGCCGCTGGCGGCGGCCTTATTTCTTGCTGATGACCTTGCCGTGCGTCATGTCCTGACTGATGTATTTCAGATAAAGTTCCTCAAGATTTTCATCCTCGATTTCCTTGCGTTCAAGCTCGCGCACGAGGTTGCCGGAACTCATAATGCCGACGCGGTCCGCTATTTCCTTCGCGCGGAAGATGTCGTGCGTCGTCATTAGAATGCCCTTGCCCTCCTGCCGCATTTCGTCGCACAGGCGCAGGAACTCCATGCCGCCTTTCGGGTCGAGTCCCGACGTCGGTTCGTCGAGCAGTATGAGCTGCGCCTGCTTCATGATCGCGATCGCTATTCCGAGCCTCTGGCGCATCCCTTTCGAATAGCCCTTCACGCGGCGCTTGTGCGCCGCTTCGGCGAGTCCGACACGCAGCAGCACCTTGTTGTATTCATCGTCGGACACGTTCGGCCTGCCTGCCAGTTTCGTGAAGAAATCGAGGTTCTGGCGGCCGGTGAAGTTGCCGTAAAGCTGCACGTTTTCGGACACGAAAGCGACCTTCTTCTTCGCCTTGAGCGGATCCTTGTTAACGTCGATGCCGCATATCTCGACCGATCCGCCCGTCGGGTCGGAGAAGCCGAGTATCAGCATCAGCGTGGACGTTTTGCCGGCCCCGTTCGCGCCAAGCATGCAGTAAATCTCGCTCGAGTGAATGTCGAGATCCAGATTGTCCACGGCAAGCACTGTGTTGTCGTAAATTTTCGACAGGTTTTTAATTCGGAGAATCACTTCGTTATCGGGCATGTTGCGCACCTCGCAAAAGAGTTCGTTCCTAACTCCGAGACATATAATATAGAACTTCAAGCCGTTTTTACAACAAATATTTTTAATTATTTGGATTTGAAATATTAGTTTAATTCGCCTGAAAGCGACAGCGACGCCGTTTCAGTCCTGCTTTCCGTCGCCGGTATCGCCTATAAACTCATCGATCAGCCGCTGTTGATCATCCGTGATATGAATGAATTCAACGCCAACCTCGTAACCGCTTCCGCTTTTCGCCGGCGCCACCCGCTTGATCTGAGCCTGAACTGTTATCAGCCCTCTCTTGCCGGGCAACGTGAAACTGAGTTCAACGTAATCGCCCATCCTGACCCGGTCGGCCGACCATAGCACAAAGCTGATCCCGCCCGTGCTTATGTCCAGCGACGAAACGCGCTTGTGCATGCCTGGCTCATCCAAAGTTTTATATGCCACCGGCACATGCGCCCTGAGCCGCTTGAACACCCGCCGCTCGCTTCCGACAACTTCGGCCTTCCCGCTTTTCGCCGCTTCAGCGCATTTGTTGATCAACAAATCTTCAAGAAAGTACGCGGCCTCGACCAAGTCCTCTGCCGATAGCTCGTCGATTATCTCGTGCGCTTTTACCCGAAACTGATCTTCTGTTTTATTGCCTTCATTTACTGTCATTTTATTATGAGCTCCAATTTCATTTGAAACCCGCCCGTTTCTACTTAAAGGATTTTAATTTATATATATTCTATCAGAAACAACGCGCTGTGAAAGTATTCGGCCGTCAAAATATTCCGCCGCCGCCGCCGCTTCATTTTTGCCTGTAATAACAATTCCGGATTCGCTGGCCGCCGCTGCGCAGCCTGATTTCAGCCGCTACATTGACTTGTGTTACGGATATTTTAAAAAAAGGGTTCAAAATCCTACCCGGCGCGGGTAGAATCTGATCTCAGTTTTCGTTCGCCTGTAAGCTTAAGGCGACTTTTCATATTAACTTATGTAGGTAACAAATAACATTTGAGGTGACAGCAACATGGGCAGAAACACAAAAATCAAATGCATTATGGCGCTATGTGTCTGCGCGTTTTTGTTCTCGACGCAGATGACGCTTGCGGCGACTAAAGCGGCCAAGACCAAGGCGCCGGCGAAAGCTACCGCCGCTGCGGAAAAATACACCCCCGTTTCTCTTTGGACGGCAGTCGCAAACAAATGGGACAAAGATATCAATTCTTATCACTGCAAGCTGTTCTCGTGGACTTACAGGACGGATTTGTTCATTAAGAACTTTCCCGAAGTTTTCATAACCAGCGAAGGAAAACCCAAGGAACCGCCCAAAATCAAATGGGATTACCGCATTTTCGACGTCCGTTTCAAAAAGCCGGACAAGGCTCTCCTCGGCTACGATCTATCGCTCAATGAAAATCTCGAAGAAGGCAGCCTTATCGACCGCGGCGTCGCCTACATGCTCACTTTCGCAAAAGGCACAATGCTTAATTACGGATACAAAAACGATGACGAAATTTTCATTGTTTTCCCATACCTGAAAGACAAAGAGTTTAATGCGATGCCGGTTCCGATGGTGTGGAAAGCGGCAATGAAACTCCTCATGATCGCATCCCGCAAAGAAGTCTATCACAAGCCGATCACCGACATGCGAGACCTGCGCGGCAACGACATCGCCGGCCTCGGCATCGGCAGAACGATGAAACGTTACGAACACTATTTCAAGGACGGCAAAGTCTCGCTTTCCAAAGTTCCTCTCTACACACGCGAGGATTACGACCACGACAAAACCACCGGCTGGCTCACCCTTAAGAAAAACATTAACCGGCCCGCCTCCATTTACATGATAACTATGGTTCCTAAAAATGTGAAAACGAATCGCGGAATCACCAAAGTTGAAACATTCATCGATCCAGAAACGCTTATGTTCGTCGGACTGCAGGAATATGAGAACGGCAAACTGATTCAGGTCATGCTCTTCTCCGACCTGACCCTCAACCCGGACCTTCCCGACAAACTGTGGGACGATTTCTTCAAAGGCAGAACTCTTTCGGAAAAGAGATAATTTCGAATAAGCTTCTCTACTAAGAATTCGGGATTATTTTTCTCGGATAAAACAAAGCCGCCCCGTCCTGAAGGCCGGGGCGGCTTTTTATTTTATCTATTCTTTTGCCTTCTTCCGGAAACTCAATGCGTACAATAAGCATCCGGCTGCCCCGGCTTGTTGCATACATCCGTAGTTTGCGAATTGCCGTCGTCGCAGTGGACATCCGTCAAACACGCCGTCACATCTACAGGCGTAGCTGAACTAACGGTAGTTCCGTTGCCGAGCTTGCCATAATCGTTATTCCCCCAGCATTTGACGTTTCCAGAGGCAAGAAACGCGCATGTATGATATACGCTTGCAGAAATGCTGACAGCGTCAGAGACGTTTAGAACTGGTACAGGCGCGGGAGGAAGCATGGTGGAAACAGAGCCACTCCCAAGCTGTCCTTCAGTGTTGCCACCCCAGCATTTCATACTTCCGCCGGATATAACTGCGCATACGTAAAAACTACCGACGGAAACCGCCGACGCGTTTGTTACGCCGGGCATTTCTATCGGAGTTTCCACAATATTTAATTGCCCGTCCACAATAGTCATCCCCCAGCACATGACGCTCCCTCCGGAAAGGAGCGCGCACGCTTGCTTGTTCCCGGCGGACACCGAAACTGCGTTGGTTATCCCGCTGACGGCAACCGGCAATAACGAATTGACCGGTGTTCCGTTCCCAAGAGTTCCGAATGCATTATCGCCCCAGCATTTCACGCCGCCGCTGTTGAGAAGCGCGCAAGCAAAGCCGGATCCGACCGAAACGGATATCGCATTCGTGATTCCAACGACAGTCGTGGGAACGAAAGCGTTCTTAGTTGTTCCGTCTCCGAGTTCTCCGTTTTTATTATACCCCCAGCATTTCAGCCAGCCGTCTCTCATCACAGCGCATGCGCTTGAGCCTCCTGCTGAAACCGAAACAACGTTCATCATATCCGTAACGCTTACAGGGACGCTTGAATCAATCCCCGTTCCATTTCCAAGCGTTCCGTAATCATTTATACCCCAGCATTTCACGCCGCCGTCGGAAAGCAGAGCGCATGTGTGGTCCGTCCCCGACGTGAGCGCTGTCGCATTTGTGATTCCACTGACAGTTACCAGCGTTGCTGAATAATTTGTCGTGCCGTCGCCAAGCTGTCCATATCCATTTGACCCCCAGCATTTTACGGTTCCGCCATCAATGTAGCACGAACTGTTTTTCGCCGTGGACACAAACACCGAATTGTACGTATTGGAGCATTTCGCCGAGAACTTGCCCGGAAACAAGCAGATGTCCGCCGTTCCCGGATTATTGTCGTTGCAGTCGGCGTTATTGTTGCACGCCGGAACGACATTTTTACATAATGCTTCGCAAGTATTCGGCGCTGAGCACTCGTCAGCAGTAGCTGCGTTATCGTCGTCGCATCCGGCGTTATTTACGCACGCCGGCGTGCATGTCGTATTGGAGCATGTTGCGCTGCATGTGTTCGGGTTTTCGCACTTGTCGCGCGTGGCCAGATTGAAGTCATCGCACTTGACATCGTTTACGCAGAATGGCGTGCAGTTTTTGCATTCCGCGGCGCATGTGTTCGGATTGACGCATTCATCGACAGGCGTGAGCGCGTTGTTGTCATTACAGTCAGAGTTTTGAGTGCATTGTGGCGTGCATGCCGAGTTTTCGCACTCAGCGGCGCATGTGTTCGGATTCTTGCATGTATCCAATGTTTGCAGATTATTGTCGTCACAGTCTCCATCAGCAGAACATATCGGCGAACAAGCGACGTGCGTACAGGCTGCATTGCACGTATTCGGATTCAGGCAGGAGTCTATCGTCAGCGGGTCGGTGTCATCGCATTCCGAGTCCAACTCGCACGCAGGCGCACAGGCAGTGTGCGCGCAAGTCGCTTCGCACGAACCGATATTCTCGCATGTGTCTCTCGTGAGCGGATCGGTATCGTCGCACTGCGAGTCGTTCGAGCAAACAGGCGTGCAGTTCGCATTGACGCAGGCCGAGGAGCATGTGCCCGGCTGACTGCATAAATCGGCGGTCATCGGATTGCCGTCATCACATCCGGCATTGGTTGTGCATTTGATCGCGCACGAGCCGTTGAAGCACTTCGCGTCGCAAGTTTTCGGGTTCGCGCAACTGTCCGTTGTCGCGGAGTTGCCGTCATCGCAGCCGTAGTCGGAAGCGCATGCCACTGGGCATGTCAGATGATTGCATGCAGAGAAACATTGATAGGGAGCCTTGCAAACATCATAAGTATTTTGATTTGTGTCGGCGCACTCCGCGTCCGTCTTGCATGCGACCACGCATGGCTTGTGCACGTGAATGTTGAAGTTGTCGCGTCCGTCCCAACGCGTTCCATCCTCCCGGACTGTGTACAAATCATAATCCGACCCGGCGTTGGAATCTGTGGCGACCCAGGTGTCCGGAATAGTTTTATATATTGTCTGCGTCACTGAATCACCCGGAGCGATTGTGATGTAAATGCCGTCGTCGAAAGAATTCCACACCGCAATCGACTGTTCCCTTTTCAGCGCCGACTCCACTCCGCATGTCACCGCCGCCGGCCCTTTATTTACGGCTGTCAGAGTGATCTGCATCTCATCGCCGGCGAAGTAATTCACTTTATCCAACTGCACATCGCAATGAACGTCATATTTTTTGCATGTCGCATTGCATGTGCCCGGCAGCAGACAAACGTCGAGCGTGTCGGGATCGCCGTCCTCGCAGTTCGCGTCTGAGCCGCAGCCAACATTGCAGCTAACGTGTGAGCAGTACGCGCCGCACGCGCCTGCATTCCTGCATGTGTCCGTCGTCGTCGGTTTGCCGTCGTCGCAGGAGGCGTCAGAGTTGCAAACGGGCGCGCATTGCATGTTGACGCAGGACGCCGTACACTGCCCCGGCCTCATGCAGACGTCATACGTCATATTATTCCCATCACTGCATGCGGCGTCGTTCCCGCATTTCATATCGCACGGGCCGACTTGGAGATTTTCCTCTACAACGCAATTCTTTACCGTCATCACTTTTGACGTATATCCGTTCCATTGCGCCCACAACTGCCAGTCTATATCCTTGGGCGCCCTTGGGAAACTTACAAATCCGTCCGTTACTATATTAGGCCATGAGTTCCAACCCGATATGTTAATAGTCACATATACCGACTGCCCGGCAAGCGAGATTCCGTTCATGTCATATAGCTTTATTGTCGGCTGTCCTTCCGGACACAACATGGATTTCCAATCCAGATTCCATGTCGTCAGGTGCGCCACTTTGAACTGCACGAACATTCCGTCCGCGTCCTGCTGGATTTCGGCGCGTTTCACCGAGCCGGCCGCTTCATGCTCTACAATCCATTCGCCAGCATTCTCGTCGTAGAAGAGAATCGGAATCGTATCGCCCTGCGCCGCCATTTTTCCAGTTTCAGGGTTCTGCACGCCGAACGGCATTCGCATTGTCACCAGCGCCTCCGCGCCCGCCGCGAAATTCTTGATCGGGGCGCCCGCCGCGTCGGTCAGATCGATTCGCGCGAAACCGCCCGTTACAAGCGCGCCTTCTCCCGAACCGCCGAAACCCGTGTCGCCATTCGTCAGAAATTCACCGGGGAACATTCTTAATATGTCGCTTTCCGATGTCGGATCGCCGTAAATTATCGAGGCCGTGACTTGGCCTGTAACTCCGAGCGTGGCCGCCGCTCCTGGTCCGGCGCCTGTTTCATCGCCGAACTTAATGCCGACTTTCGCCGGTTCGCCGCCAACCTCGGGCGTGATGAACTCTACAGCCCTGTCTGTCGCGCCGACGGTCACCGTCGCCGCAGCGCTTCCGTTCGACGGCAGCGCCGTGTCAGTCGTGCCGTCAGCATGCACTATAAGTCCTCGCGCCGCTCCAGAACCTGTCGGCGTACGCTCAAGCTCAACCGTCATGTTCTGCGTTCCGTTTTCAAGCGAACCTGCTAAAACCCGGAACGTTGCGAATTTGTCGACAAATCCTTCTTTTATTATCTTTATCTTAATAGCGTAAACGCCGTCCGCCGCTCCGGCATTTACGGAGAACCGCCCGTCCGCTCCGGTCGTGAACGTCCCGGAGCCTCCCACTTCCGCCATAGCCCCCGTCACCGCCACGCCGTTCGCATCAATGACCTTCACCGTCAACTGCGCCGGGTCGGTTCCGCTCACATTCACGCCAACGCGGCTTTCAGCAGAGCCTCCGAAAGCGTCGGTCGCCGTCAGCGTTATCGTGTATACGCCCTTTATCTCTTTGTCCAGCGTCCATGTCTTTTGGGCCGCGCCGGCGCTGAAAACTCCGCTCCCAGCCGCCCACTTGTATGTAATTGCGTCCCCATCCTGATCGGTGACATTAGCTTTCAGCGTATATGATTTGTTCGTTGCGCCCGGCATCACTTCGACATTCACAATCTCCGGCGCCTTATTTGTGTAATGTCTGTAATATTTCATCGCCAAGGATACGTTCAGTCTTCCGCCGATCGGCTCGTTCGAGCTTACCGGGTCAACAGTCACCGCGATCAGGTCTATCGCATTCGCAACAGTTAAATTGTCGCCTGCGGAAATCAGCAGCGCCGCCGCGCCCGATACAAACGCGGCGCTCATCGATGTGCCGCTCACCGTCTTATATCCGCCGTTCATATCGGTCGTATAAATATTCTCTCCTGGAGCCGCCACGTTTACCATGCCGCCATAGTTCGAGAATGTCGCTCGATTGTCGTTCGCGTCCGTCGCCGCGACATTCACCACCCCGGAGTCCGTTCCGGTGAGAGTTCCGAAATTGTCCGTAGACGAGTTCCCGGCGGGCGCCACAATTATCGATCCCTTCGACCGGGCCAACTTTACATAAATCCTGATTATTGCTTTCGCAGCGTCGTCGAGCGGCATGTCGCCGCCGATTCCGAGATTTATTATCGGAGCCTTCATGTCGGCCGCATAACTTATTCCGTTCATTATCGACATCATGGGACACTGTCCCGACGCGTCGCACACCTTCACCGGCAGAATCCGGCAGTTCCAGCACACGCCTGCCATGCCCGCCGAGTTGTTGCCAGCCGCCGCTATCACCCCCGCTACCTGCGTTCCATGCCCGTTCTCATCACTCGTGTCCGCGCCCGCCGAGGAGTTCACGAAGTTCCTGCCTTCCAAAACGCGGCCGGCGAGTTCAGGATGCGTTTTGTCGACGCCGGTGTCAAGCGCGGCGACAACCGGCGCGTTCTTCGGCGCGAACTCCGCCCATAGTCCCGGCATTCCAATCTTCTCAAAACCCCACCCCGCCCCTGCAACCGGCGGCACGGTGAAAACCGGATCATTCGGAACAGCCTGCACTTTAAATAGATAATTTTTCGCTACCTCTATTACGCCTCCAGCGGCTGCGAGCGCCGACTCCGCCGCTTCTGCATTCATTCCCGGCGGTATCTGTAATTGGTACACGCCGGCATCGCGATCCCCGCCGGCCACGGACAATCCTGCCTCGCGCGCGACGCGCGACGCTTCTTCATACGTAATTCCGGAGCCAAACGCCGCGATCAACTGGCCGGCTACATACTTTACCCCGTTGCCCGCATCCGCTATCTGAGCCCCTCCGTTAAACGGAAACACATACAAATCCGGCATATCGGGCACAGGCCCTTCATATATCGCCGGAATTATCTCCAGTTCTGCCGCCTCATTCGCATAAACGCAATACCCCTTCCATTGTTCGAGAATCTGCGCGTATCGATATGTTCCGCTATCGCCGTCATACGTCAACAAAACGGGAATCACTTTCTTCGAGTCCTGAAACGCGGCGCCTGATATGCGCAACGACACAGCCGGGTCCAGCGGATATTCGTATGGGTTTCCGATGATGTTCCAGCCCGGTTCGAGTTTCACCTTGAATGCGCTGTCCGGTCCGGCCTTCACTTCGGGGACGCTTATTGTCTTTGCTTCGCGCATGTATATCCAATAGCCCCGTCCGGAAACAAGCGGTTTGCCTACCGCCTCTGCCACTTGACCGGCATCATACGAATATATCGAAGTATTTGCCGCTATGTCGCTTGGCGTTTCGCCTGACGAGATGGCTTTGACCGGAACACTTACTATTTGCCAACCCTGAGTTAGCTTTAGCTCTTTTGCCCCCGCTTGTGTTGAAATGAAAATGATAAAAAATGACAATATGAGCCGGAATGAGCGTTTCTTAGCTGACGCCATTTATTCCCCCAAAAATATTTACTTTAATGCAACTGGTCGTATGCGAAAAATAATTTGCCTGATTAATATCTTCCCCGATAAGTTAACTTTAAACGTATGAAAACATAATAACTATCATAAATGCAATAAAATGTTTCACCGTTAGAACGTCAGTAGAAAATGATGTCGGATTTGTCGACGCCAAGAGGTTCATTTCGTCATGTGTAATGTCAGATCAGAAAATCAACGTTTGTCGGAGTTCGATTTGCGATATAATATAACCGATTGAAATGACGATGAGCGGGAGATTGATTTATGAAAAAGTTAAGCGCCTCGCTGTTATTGCTGCTGGCGGCTCTAAGCGCTTCCTCATGTTTCGGCGCCGATAACACAGCCGCGGGCAAAGACCTTCTTTTGATATATGTCAGCGGCAAACAGGGGCTGATAGACAGGCTCGGCCGAGTTATCGTGCCTCCTAAATATAATGGTATCGGAACTTTTTCCGAAGGCTTGGCAGACATGACCGTCGGTTCAAAATGGGGTTATATCGACGCGCAAGGCAACGTGACGATAAAACCGCAATTCGAGAATACAATGCCGTTCTCCGAAGGACTCGCGGGAGCGCAGATCGACAGCTCGTGGGGCTATATTAACACATCCGGCGAGGTGGTTATAGCGCCGCAATATATCGCCGCCGGCTCCTTCATAGGCGGACTTGCGCCCGTTCAAATCGGCGAGAAATGGGGCTATATAAACGCAAGCGGAGAGATCGTCATCGATTCGAAATTCAACAACGCATCGGATTTTTCCCAGGGGCTGGCGGCGGTCGCTGACACGTGTTCTGAAACAGAGTGCCGGTATATGTTCATTGACGCGACAGGCAAGCAGGCTTTCAAACAAAAATTTGATGCGGCGAAACCATTCGAGGAAAACCTTGCGGCGGTGAGAATCAAAGACAAATGGGGTTATATAGACAAAACAGGGAAAATGATTTTCCCGCCGAAGTACGACGGAGCGACAGGTTTTCGCGAAGGCCGGGCAGGCATCGCAAAAGGGAACCGCTGGGGATATATCGATAAATCAGGGAAAGTAGTGATCGCGCCGCAATACGACGATGTAACATTATTCAACTCCGGTCTTGCGGCGGTGAAATCGAGCGGCAAGTGGGGAGTCATCGTCAAAGACGGCCAATTCCTGTTCAATCCTCAATTCAGAGACGCGGATATAAAACCCGGCGGTTACATATACGTCGAAATGGCAGGCAGAAAGATCGGCTATATCAATGTTTCCGGCTCTTTTATCTGGAAAGGCTCATTGTAAAATCGTTTCAGTTAATGCGATCTGTTTTTAATCTCAGGCATATACGCTTCACGTTTATTTTCCAATAAACTTAATCATTGAGGCGACATCGCGCCAGCGGGAGCGTTCGGCGGCGAGGACCGGCATGCGCAGCTTCTCGCGACTCGCGATCAAAGAAGGCCAGTTTACCCGCTTGCCGTCGAGATATCGCAACTCGCCGCCCGCCTCGGTCAGGATCGCAGCCGCAGCCGCGAAGTCCCACAGATAGGCGTTCGCCACAGACGCCAGCGCCGCTCCGCGCGACACCATCGCCACATGCGCCGCCGCGCTCCCTATACTCCTCGTCTTTCCGGTATAAGCAATCTTATATTTCAGGTGCGCCTTCGGCGGAACGTAGATCGGCGCCTCGTGTCTCAATTCTGTTTTCGCGTCGATCCGTATTCTTTTCCCGTTGTAAAACGCCCCGTATCCTCTCACAGCTTCATATATTTCCCCGGTCGCCGGGAACCGCAACACGCCCGCATAAAGCTCGCCGGCCCTCATCAACCCGACGCAAATACAGAACATCGGCAACCCGTCTATGAACGACGCCGTCCCGTCTATCGGATCTATCACCCAGACGAATTCCCTTCGCTTCAGCTCGCGTGTCGCCGCCCGATCCGGCGCCGTTTCTTCTCCGACAACTACCGAGCCCTCGATGATCTTCGGCAACTTCTTCATCAAAAGCGTCTCGATTTCAGTGTCGGCCTCCGTCATGTATGTTTTGTCCGGCTTTAGTTCGCCCTGGACCTTTCCGAAATATTTAAGCGCTGTCTCGCAGGCCGGATCGGTAGCGCGCCGGATTTTTTTCAGCAACTCGCTCGGTTGAATTTCCACTGTCATCCCTCGCATTCTGTATTCCGATTATTATGAAGCGCCGTCACGTGCAAATCAAATTTATCATGCCTGTATTTGCAACTATGAAATAATCCTCTCTATATTTTGATATTATAGAAGTGAAAAAATGAAAATTGCGGCTGTTCCGGGGACTGGCGACAGGTACGATGGCAAAAAAAGCGAAGCAATCAAAAAAAGGCGGAGGGAAAAAGCCGGCGTCGAAAAAGAAATCGCCCGCCGGATCCGACGCCGGTCTCAGGCCGTCGATCATGTTCGCGGCGATACTCTTCGCTTCCGTATGCCTCGTTTTTGCGTTTGAAGCGCTGCTCGGCGCCGGCTCCACGCTTAGATATGCCGCTTCGCTCGCGTCTGGCATGCTCGCCGGTTTTTCCGGCAACCCTCTTTGGTACTCGCTCCCGGCAAGAATTGCCGCTTACTACGGCGCGCCGCCGTCTGTCGTCGCATGTTTCCCTTCCGGGCTTCTGCACCGTTATTTCACTCCCGAACTTTCGATTTTATTTTTTACTTTTGTCATGGCAGCCGTAGCCGCTTACGACGGCATTAAAAAGCAGAGAATACGTTACGAACCGGCCGTTCTCATCCCTGCGACCGCGCTTCCGGTGATGTACCTCTCCATGCAGATGCGCGAAACTTCAGCGTCATTTTATGAACTGTTCAGGGGAGTGTTCGCCGGCCCATACCCGACCGGGTTCATCGCAGCCGCCACAATAATTCTCGGAATCTCCAAGTGGGCGATGCGCTCCGACGGTTCAGGCGGCCGCCACTGGGCATGGAGTCTCGCCGCCGGGCCGGTCATCGGCTTCTGGTTCGGATATCTTGAGTTCTCCTGGACGGTGTCGCTCGTCGCGCTCCTCTATTTCTCATATCTGTTTTTCATGAATGAGGACATCACGGGAATCATTCACGGCCTGCCTTTCGCCGCCATGCCGCTTATAGTCGGAAAAATCGTCTTCTCAAAATCCGGCGCGGGGGCCGCCTTTTCAGTCGCGGCGGGACCTGTTCCGTGGTTGCCGATCGTCATGGTCACCGCCGGGTTCGCCGGCGCGCATCTTTTCTCAACACGCCTCATGGCCGCTTTGCCCGCGGGAGCGCGGCGCGCGGCTTTCTTTATCTCTTTATTCGTTTTTCTCACATCGATTCTGCTATTAAACAAATGATTGGAGTCATCAATGAATATATTGCTTTCCGGCGAATGGCGCGGACGTCCCGACCCGAAACAAACGGGACTGAATCAGGAATGGTTCCGGGTCAATAACTCCGGGCCGGATATTCCGGAATGGAAAAGCGTCGATGTCCCGTCATGCTGGAATGCCGATCCGCGCTATGAGCGGTACGAAGGCATTTTCTGGTATGCGACTGATTTCGATCTCCCCGGCGAAGCCGATTCCGAAATCGCGATTCGTTTTCTCGCCGTTAACTATCTCTGCCGCGCCTGGGTCAACGGACGCGAGATAGGCATCCACGAGGGCGGTTATCTGCCCTTCGAGTTCAATGTCCCGAATGAACGCCTGCTTCCAGGCGGCAACCGTCTCGTCGTAATGGCTGAAAATTTCCGCTCATCGCGCAGAATTCCCGGCGCGCTCTTCGACTGGTTCAACTACGGCGGAATTGTCCGCGACGTTGAACTTCTCATTCGCAGCCCGTTCAGATTCAAAGACGCGCGCGTCAGAACAAGCATCCTTTCGGACGGCGGCGCGGAGATCACTGTAAACTATCAGCAAATACAGACGTTCCCGTTTTCCTGGTTGGTGACCGAATGCGGCGAACCGGATAAACCGATAGCTTCGGGAGTGATCGAAAGCCATGCGCTCGACGGCTCGTTCGAAATTATAATTCCAAACGCGAAACTCTGGTCGCCGGAAACACCCTCTTTATATATGCTTGAACTCAAACCGGCGCCTGGCGTGAACGCCGAAAATCACTCTGTCCGCTTCGGTGTCCGCGAAATCAGAACTTTCGGTCCGCGCATCATTTTCAACGGAAAACCGATCAAGCTCAAAGGAGACAGCCTGCACGAAGAGCTTATGCCTTACGGGCGCTCGATCCCGCGGGAAGAACGTTTCCGCGACGCGCGCGACATTAAAAAACTCGGATTCAACGCTCTGCGAACCGCTCACTACACGCACGACGAGGCGCTTCTCGACGCAGCCGATGAAATAGGACTGCTCGTCCTCGAAGAAATCCCCGTTTACTGGGACATCGATTACGAAAGCCGCTCGGTGTACGAAAAAGCAGAAAGCATGCTGCGCGATATGATAGCGCGTGATTTCAATCATCCGTCGGTGATTCAGTGGTCGGTCGGAAACGAAGTTCCTGTGGAGAACGAGGCATGCGACCTGTTCATCCAGCGCCTTCTGGCTGAAGCGCGCTCGCTCGACGAAACGCGACTCGTCACTTACGTTTCATCCCGCTTTCTCATAGACGAAACGCGAAAGGCGTCCGACGTCTGCTGCGTCAATTGCTACCTCGGATGGTACTTCGGAGACGAAAAGGAACTCGCCGGTTTGCTCACAGCGACGCGTGAGACAGCGCCTGACAAGCCGTGGCTCGTCACCGAGTTCGGCGCCTGCGCACGCTCGGGATTCCGCTCACCGAAACGGCGCTCAAAATATTCCGAGAACCGGCAGGCTGAATTTCTTGCGCATTACATCCGGACGATCAACGGACTCGACTGGATTTCCGGATGGTTCATCTGGATCTACCGCGACTTCAAGAGTCCGATGCGCAACCACAAATATCAGCAGGGATTCAACCGCAAGGGCATAGTCGGAGTAGAACGCGAGCAAAAACTCATCTGCGAAATGCTGCCTTCGCTTCTCGATGAAAAAATCCTTCCGAAGAGCGAATCCATAATGAAGTTCCTCGCGCCGGCATTCAAAAAACTCGAGGAATTCGCGTGGCGCTTCGCGCAGCCGATGATCGCCCGCGCCGCGAAAAAAGAATACGACGACTTTTTCACAGGGATAAAATAGCGGTATTCTATTGAATGTTATTATTTTTCATTGATTCGAGCTGTCGATCGCATTCATTAGTTGAATCGCAAGCGGATTGCCGGGCCGCAACTTCATAGCGCGCGCGCAGTTGATCCGCGCCGCGGCCGTTTTGCCGATAATCATTTGCGACGCCGACCAGCTTATAAGACATTGAAAATCATCCGGATTCAGTTCACAGGATTTCTGAAAAGCCTCCTCGGCTTTCTCATAGTTCTTGAGCTTTGCATACGCGCTTCCAAGACCGAAATGCGCGCGCGCGAACCGGGGTCGCTCTTTCACGGATTCGCTCAACTCGCGAACCGCAGCCTCCTGCCGCCCGTTCTGGCTAAGCGCCGTGCCTATATAGAAATGCGCCAAATAGCTTTTTTGCTGCTTGAGCGAAAGTCCGGCTGTCAGGTAGATGCCGACGGTCAGCGTCGCCACCGCGAGCGCAGCCGCAAACCGAATCGCCATTCCCTCTCGCTGCGAATATGTCACATAAATTGATGTGAGACAAAAAACAATAATAATCGATATCAACGCCAATGAAGCGGCCGCCGACATACCGACTGCTGAGCCTGCGTTTGCAGGAATGAATCCGAGAGACAGAAGTTTAAGTCCGTATTGGGTAAACGGCGCAGTGAAAATCTCCGGCGCGTGCGGTTCTACCGCGTTCAAAGCAGTCTGCAACGCAATTGAGCCCGCGCACAAACCGGCGAGCGCCATTCGAGCGCGCGGCTTCGCCTCTCTCCAGCACGCGGCGACCGCTATCGCTAAGAACGGCAGAGCCGGCGCGAGAAAGCGCGGTCCCGGCGTAAAGCCGCCCATATAACCATAGTACGAAGAGTTTACAAGCAGTCGCGCAACGGCGACAGCCAGACACGCCCATCCCAGGCCCCGCATGCGGCGGATCAGAAACACGAAACCCGGAGCCGCCGCAAGCAAAAACGGCGATCCCCAGAAAAGGCCTCTCTCCGGCGTGAACAATATCGCGAACAGACGATCAAGTCGCGGATAGGTCACGCCGCCGAGCCCCTTCCCCATCTCCGCTTTAAAGTATGGGTGCGCTTCATGAAAATATCCAAGCGCGAACGCGGAACCGAACGAAATATGATTGTAATAAGCCAGCAGCGCGAGCGGCGCGACGCCGCCGAGCGCAACCCACAGTATCCGGCTCTTTTTTTTCAGACGCGTCAGCAGAAATATTCCGAGAATCGCGCCGGTGAGCGCCGACGGATACTCCGAAATCGCCGCGTAGGCGATTAAAAAGCCGATGAGCGCGAGACGCCCTGCGCAGTAATCGGCCTCGCCGTCACGGCGCCGCCATATCAGATAAAGCGCGGCGAGCGTCAGAACCGCCGCGAACTGATGGTCGTAAAAATGAGTGGCATACGTGAACGCGTTCGTTCCGAGCCCCCACGCCGCCGCGATCAGGAAAGCGCCCGCCGGCCCCGCGCCGACGTCGCGCAGTATGCCATACAGCAACACAGCCGCAAGCGCGGTCGGAATTCCGAGAAGCAAAAGCGAAAGAATAAAATGAAGCAGTTTCAACCCGTTCGGCGCGCAAAGCGCGAACTCTCCGCCTCGCGAAAATGCCGCCCGCAGCGCCATCGCCGGCGGAACCGCCGCCAGCGACAGCCCGGGCGCCTTGTCGCAATAGATATGCCCGCCGGAAACCGCCTTGTCCATCGTGTTGTCCGCGTAAAGATCGATGTTCGTCACGCCGCGCGTAACGACCGAACACGTCAAATCGAGTCGCGTCGTCTGGTTGTCGTAAAGAACGGGGTGGAAAAAATATGCATACGCGACCGCCAGCATGAGAAACAATATGACTTTCGGCCTGCGTTCGTTCATTTCGATATTTTATACGAATTTCTACGGTATATCAGGCGCGGCGAGATTTATTCCCGACTTCGTCCCGAACTCATTCCACCGTTGAATCGGTGATGCATTTTTCGAGACGCCGCTGGCAGATGATGTTTGTAAGGTCGCCGCGCGTGCGCTCGATGATCGAGCGGAACGCGTCCTGCTTGCGGCGCAGCGGCAACACGGCGTCCGTGTGGTCGAACTTCATAATCATCCCGAACAAATCGTCCATGAGGTCCATGTATTCATTCGCGTTTTCGATGTCGCCTTTTGTCAGCAGTCCGAGAATGTGGCGTCTCAGTTCGCCGATGGCGTCCGCGAGGCCGAGCAGATAGCCGCGCTCGGTCGTTTTGAGTTCCTCCTGCGTCGGAGGCGATTCATGCAGCAAAAACGCGAGAGTGAGCGCAGCCTCGACATATTCCTGATGCGCCTCCTCGGCGAACCCGAATCTGCCGCCGCACTCGGACAGTTGCCCCGCGGTGACGGTGGCTTTCGCAATCAGCTCGCGCGCTTCGTCGAATTTTCCGCGATGCATGACGCGCACCGCCTGCACAGAATCGCGCCTCATTTCGCGCGCGATTATATACGCCTTCTCCCGCTCCTTATCAATTCCGTCGAAATAATTCTTCAGTCTTTCAATTTCGTTGTTGAATCTTTCCATCGTTGTCGCCTCTCTCCGCGGCCGCTCGCCCGGATTTCATCCGTTTACTTTTTCGCGTCGGCTTTTCGCATTTCTGATTATACACCAAATTCCGCGCCGCGGCGCTTCCGCGCGCGAACATGGCGCTTTTTGCCTCAGATGTGGTAATATAGCGTTTGAGACAAACCGAACGCATTTTCAAATGCGCCCGGCAATGTCCGATATATTTTGAGAGGCTTCATATGGCTGCGAAACAAATTTCCATTTTCGGCGATGAAACCGCCGCGCCGGCAACTCCGCCGCTATCCAACAAGCGTCTGTTTTCCGATATTGTTTTCGATCGTGAAATGAAAAAGTGGCGCGAATGGCGCAGAGCGCCCGAAACGTCTGATGCGCTTTGCGGAGCTCTGGATGACGCGGCGAAAAACGGCCGCACCGGCATGGCGCTCGACGCTCTCGGCCTGCGCGCGATCCGCGAAACCGGCGGCTGCATCGTTCTCGCAAACTCTCAGGAAAAATCTAAACCGGTTCTTCTGCGGGCGGCAGACCCGAACAGCGTTTCCGAAAGATGCCGCCTGATTTCAACGCTCGAAAGCGAAAGTATCGACTGGGGCATAATCACCGACGGAGCTAAATGGCGACTGTTGCGGCGCGGACTGCCCGGCGGCGTCGACAGGTTTCTCGAAGCCGACTCCTCCGCCCTTTCCGGCGCGTCCGCCGACATGTTGAAAACATTCTCGCTCATATTCGGCGGCGCGCTTTTCAGCGACAAGGAAACATTTGCGGACGCGGCTTTCCGCGCAAGCGCCGCCCGCACGGCCTCGCTTCGCGATTCTCTTCGTTCCTCCGCGCGCTCCGCCTCGGAACTGCTCGCCAAGGGCTTCATTTCAACCGAGCGGCAAACGACAGGCGCCGTTCCGGGCGAAGAAGCGCTCGAAATGATTTACAAACATTCGCTCGTCATCGTTCAGCGACTGATTTTTGCTTTCTGCGCTGAATCGGCCGGCATTTTTCCCGCAAGCGAAAAAAAGTATTCAAAAGAAATCGGAATGAGTAGCATAATCGCATCGTCCGCGGCAGTCCGTTCGTCAAAAAAAGCGGGCGCGGATTTTCGATTTACACTATGGGAAGCGCTCGAACGCTTTTCGCGGGCGGCCCATCACGGCGATGAAGAGTTTAAAATGCCGTGTCAGGGCGGCGCTCTGTTCGACCCCGAGCGGCACCCTTTCCTGACCCGCAATTCGGTTCCGGATTCTTATATCGCCGAAGCAGTCGGGTTGCTGGCGCTGAAGGGCGGTCCGGATGCGCTGCCCGGCGGCGGTTACGCCGAAATAGACGCGGCAGACATAACCGAAGCGCTCGCTCCGCTCGCTCTGCTGCGCGCGCGGCTCGCCGTTTCGACGCTGTCTCTTGTAAATGACGAAGGCGTGGAACGCTGGCTGCCTAAGAGTCAGGCGAAATGGAAAAAAACAATCGCGCAGGTTAAAAAAGGCGATTTTTATCTCGACGACACAGGCGCCGCGCTTTTGTACAATCCCCCTCGCGCGACTCTCGCGGAATACGTCTCAGGCGCGTTCAGCGGAAAACAGTTTCGGGATGGCTTCATATTCATTCCTGAAACCGGCGCCGGAGTTCTGCCGCTTACGGTAATCGATGCCGCCGCCCGTTCGATGGCGATCGCAGGCGACATGGCGAATTTATCTCTCGCCGATATTCAACGGGAGGCGGCGCAAACCGTTTTCGCGCTTGACCCTAATCAGCTAAATGTCGAATTCGCCCGCCTCGGCGTCTGGCTGCTTACCATCTGCGCGTCGCCTCCGATTCCGCTCGAACACAACATTCAGACAGGCAGCGCGCTTTGCGGAATCTCCGCGAACGACATTGCCGCGCTTCCCGCCGGATCGAAAATCACGGCGTCGGAACTGAGCAGTTGGGCGAAAGAACTCCGCGACATCCGGTCGCGAGTTCGGTCCGGACTCGCCGGCGTTCGCTCGCGCGAGTCAGGCTTCCAAAAAATCGAGAAAAAAATCACAGCCGCTCTTAAAACTCCTGAAATCCGCGCGGCCGCCGAAACAGGCCCAGACAACGCGGACTCAAATCAGATTCCCGTCATTCACCCGCCGCTTAGTTTTCCGGAAGTCTTTTTCAACGAAAAGCGTTCAGGCGGTTTTTCGATGATTTTCGCCGCTCCCGAACCAAAACACGCTTTAGCCGCCGACGAAATCGCGAGTCTGCGAAAAAGACTCAACCTGCGCGGTACGCTTAGCGCGCCAGACGCGGCTGCCCGGCGGCACTCCGAATTCCTCGCTCCCGGCGGCGCTCTCGCCCTGTTCGCCCCGGCCCGGTTTTTGAAAACGGCTCGCGCCCGGTCGCTTATGAACGGCGGCCGCAATCTGCCCGGCCTGTCCGGCATTTCCACCCGGACTGAAAAACTATCCGCGGGATTCGTTCTTTTAGAAATCAGAATAGATTAATCTGAAGATTAAGGCGGCGTTAGGCATTTGGCATTGGGCGTTAGGCTAATGATTCATATCATTCCCCACATTTGTCATTTCGAGCAAAGCGAAAAATCTCTATAATACTTCCCAATTTGATGTTCTATTGAAGATTCCTCGCTTCGCTCGGAATGACAAAATTAACACAAAATTCAACGAGATGTGGGTTGATGACTTGCGTCTTTAAGCTTTGCCCGACGCAAAAAGCCGCTTTTCATTTTTCTTCTTTTCGTTTTCACCCTAAAGCCTAAAGCCCAACGCCTAATGTCGCATTTTGTTTTAATACTGTTGCAAAAAAGCCACACCTGTGGCTAAAAAACCACACATTTTAACCATATATGACAAATCTACAAATATTAAAGATCTAAAAAGCTTTTATTTATCCGGCATTATTATTCTCTACCGAACAATTCAAATGGCACAGAAATTGATAATAATAGACAAACGTACAATCTATTAAGTTAAATATATATTAAATGCGACAAAAACAACCAAGCAAACAGCTGTGGAGAAAATCATATGAGAAAAATATTTCTAACAGCGCTTTTCCTCTTCGGGCTTGCGGCAGTGTCGGGTCAGGCGCTGGCGGTGTCATTCAGATTCATTATACCGCCGCCGCCGGCCACGCCGGCGCTGAGCGACATAACAAATTCATCGGCGGTGGCCGGATCGGAAAGTTTTTCGGTATACGCCAATATCAGCGGCGCGGTTCAGCAGAAAACATGTTGCGGCGCGAATTGCGAGCGCACGGACTGCGACATGAGCGAATGGTGGTTAGCAACAGATAACAGCATATCGCCCAACCCGCCTTGCATTCCAAATGCGAACGGGATGCCGGGCATGTCGGATAGCATTTGCAAGATCGCCGGGGCTCCGAACCCGATGCTTTTTTATTACAAAGAAGGCGAAATCGCAGACACGAATTCCGTCCCGATGACATACGACGCCTCGACTGGAAGGTTCAAAGGAACAATTTCGTTAGACGGATTCGTCGAAGATGACGCTATATATTACTACATCGTAGCGGCGGACAGCCGGGGCAACGTTGTCTCTATGCTGCCCGACAGCTCAAAAACACCGTGCACGAGTCTCGCATCGTGGGACGCGAATTATGAGACGCCCGCGTTCGACAACTGCGGGGTTGCAAGCGGTTACGAGCAATGCAAACGTAATGTGGCCTTTAATCCGATATGTTTCTCCTCCGACTACTCGGTGAACGACCGCGAGGGCGACACTTGCTCAGAGCCCGCGGCGAACGGAGTACAGGTCCCGATTATAGGGCAGGCGAATAGCGATTTCCTGGGTTTTTCGGCAGGCGCCGGCAAAGGGTTTGTCGACTTACCAACTGACGATGTCGTCTGCGCGAAGATACGGCTTAAGGGCGGACCGCCCATTACAAGCTCCGGTCCGATCGAAAGCTATCAGATGACGTTCTTCAATCCGGACATCCCGGACCCGAACCCTGCTGATTATTACTTCCCGAACTCTTTCGCAATAACATACGCCCCCGAAGCTTCGGGCGCTGACAAAAACCTCGTCAACGTTCTCTGGGACGGCGAATGCTTGACGAACCCGAATACGATCGATACGCTCGAATGCAAAATAGTAGTTGGAAACGAAGACGAATCTAAGCTTAAGATCGGGTTCGACACAAACCTGCATCACCTGAAATTCATCGCTAAGAACGCCGTAACAACCAAAACCGGCAGCAAGACAATTTTAGGAAACGCCTCGAACCGCTTAGGAATGAAGTTCCAGACAGGCGAAATCAACCTCTCCGGCAGCATGGTATTCTGGACAGTGGATCAATCGTCGGAGCTTACGATGATGAAGGAAACTAAACTTGTAATACTTAGCGCCGGCATTTCTGATCCCGCGCCGCCGATAATTGGGCAAACAACATGTAAGACCAACGGCTTCGGGAGCAACCCGTTTTGCGTTAAGAACGAAACGAATCCGATAGGCGATAACGAGTGCGTGATCGACTTCTTTCCTTCTCCGGACGCTACAGGAGTAGATAAGTACAAAGTTTATGTCGGCGCTACCGACAACAGAGCCGAGGCCGTTTACGATCCTTCGCTCGACATAACCGAAAACGGAAGTCTGCAATACTCGATTTCAAAGAATGTGCCCATTTCGAATCTCAACGGGCAAACGCTTTATTTTTTCATGTCAAGTTATACTGCAACCAACAGCGCAGAAACGCATCTGAATGAACGGGCGGGAACCTCCTGCCGTGTCGAGGACTGGGCTCCGCCCCTCCAGCCCACAGGGTTAAGTTGCGCAACACCCGACGGCAGCGAGAAGAGGTGCTTGTGCAATTGGGTTGCGGACCCGAACGATCCGACGATATATGGTTACAACATCAAACGAACCGGCGTAACGCTGCCTTTGAATAGCGCAACTATTCTCGGCACATCCTTCACGGATACTAGTTCAGCGCTTGTAAACGGAACCTCTTACACCTATCAGTTGCAGGCGGTCGACATCGGAGGCAACGAATCAGGATGGACCGATGCAGTTTGCGTGCCGCAGGACCTTAAACCGCCGGCGCAGGTCGACACGCTCGGCATAACGCTCCAGAGCGGCTCTCCTATCGGTTTCAACTTCACATGGGAGCCGAACGTTGAACCCGACATGCTCAACTATAATCTTTATACCTGCAAACGCGAGATTGAAGGAGTCGACTGCGAGAATAAATCCCAATACACAAAACTTACGACCATTGCCCAATCGAATCCGCCCGACTTGCTAAGATATTCGAACAACACGGCTTTCGGGTTCGGCCCTGAATGGGATTGTTTCTACGTCGAAGCCTGCGATAACTGCAAAGTCTCTCCCCAGACATGCCCGAATAAGCCCGGAACAGAGCCAAACTGCAGCACGTTCAGCACAATGGCTTCATACAGACATTGTTTGATCATAGAAATACCACCTGAATTAAACGCGCCCTTATGGCCGACACCCCAGAACGACGGGAAAGAGATCAAGATTACGCCGGAACCAGAGGGCAACAAATGCAAACTCGAATGGAACAAGATTTGCGAAGGCGAATCCAATCCGCCGGAACCTGAAGGAACATTTGAAGATTGCAACTTCCCTGAAGCACTGCAACTCATGGGTTACAAAGTGGCTCGCAGAGAGGCCGTCGACGGCGACTGCGCCACTACGAACGTGCCGGAACCATCCGACACAAACCCCGAGATCGGCTCGGCAGGAATCAGCGCCAACCCGTCATTTACAGATGGCAAGAAGCTTGGGAACGGAACATACGATCTGACTAACGGCACAAAATACTGCTATCGCGTTTATGGATATGACGCGGCGGGGCTGATTTCCAGAGCCCTCCCGGTTCCGGCGCCGGTTGAATGCACCCCGCAAGACACGCTCCCGCCCGCAAAACCCGTGGTGAGCGAAGAGCACGGCTCCGGGCTGTGCATGCCGAAATGGAATGCAGTTGTGGATAAAAACACACCGGTTTATTCAGTCTATAGATGCGTTGGCGACTTTTCAGTCTGCGACACTGCCGCTGAGTTCACGGCAATAGATGACCCTGCTGCCGTTAACACATCCATTCTATATTTTGAAGACGGCACGGTAACAGACGGAATGACTTATACATACTGCGTGACGGCGAAAGACAACTCGGGCAATGTAAGCGTGAAGTTTGAAGCGGCCGATAAGACCAACTGCGTGGAATGCATGGCGGGCGATCTGTGCCAAGCGCCGATTTCAATCAGCGCTGTTGAGTACGGCAGCGACCGCGGCGCAAAGGTGAGCTATGAGAAATCGCCCGCGGATGATTCTGCTCCTTATGAAGCGGGTGAAGGTTACAAAATTTATCTCTGCGGCCCGGGAGCGACGACTCCCTGCTCGCTTAAGACTCCGGACTGCAAGAGTAATCCTTTGCAGGAATATGGAACCGAACTCACATACAGAAATTTAGGAACTCCAGCGGCGGGGAATTATTATTTTGGCGTCACATATACCGGCCCGGAAAGCGGATGCATGGAATCGAAAATGACAATGTCCAACGCGATTCATGTTTCGACTATATATTATGCAGATCCATGCTTACCGTTTGACAACTGCGACTTAACCATTGATTTCGGAACGTCAGTATTTAAAAAGTATTCTCTGGCTACTTGCACAACAGGCGCCGACTGCAAGAACGGCGCATTCAAGAAAGTTGAAACTCCATTGGCCGGCTTGACCGTCCAAGTAGTTGATGTAACATCTCCAGGCACAGTTGTCAGCGTGAATAGTTTCTGCGATGATGGAGTGGTTTCGCCATTTCATGTTCCCGAAGGCACAACAGGACATACCTATAAAGTCATCGCCAGGATACCGCTCGCAGGTGTGGACAGCTTCTTCAAAGTGAAGTTGTGCAAGGAAATAACGGCAACCGAATGCATTGTCGAACTGAAAACCGGGCTCGATCTTAAAAGCGCTACCACCGCGATAGTGTCTCTCAATGCGGTGGAAATACCGGACGCGTCGAGCGGCGCCGGCGGCGGTGAAATGGGCAACCCCAACTGCGACGGCGTCGTCAACATCGCCGATCTCGGCGCGCTCAAGAAAGCGTTCGGCGCCGGAAAAGTCGCGCCCTATCCGATGTGCTACAGGCCGTGGGCGGATTTCAACATGGACGGCATAGTGGGACTTTCCGACCTTGCTGTCGTTAAGAAGAATTTCAACAAAGTTATCGCTGATTCCAGCCAGCTCACAGGCGGGAAAATCCCGGACGCCAGTCTTTGCAGCGCGAAATATGATCCACTGCCGGCCTGCTGTCCCAAAAGCTGCGCACAGTGATTTGCGCTTGAATTGAAAGGCGCGCCGTGGTTCATTTTTATGGCAAGCGACTTCATTCTCCTGCGGGTTTTGGATAGAATTAGCGACGTCGCCGGCATTTATGAACCCCAACAGGCGTTTTCGCCGGAACGAGCGTTTATATGGAGAATGGCTGATGAAGCTGATAATGCGCGTCATACTCATCGTCGTTGCCGCGGGATGCGCGGCGTTTGCGGCGAACACGGATGCAATAAACTACGACGAATCAAAGGTTCCGGCATACACGCTGCCGGATGCGCTGACCACGCTTAACGGACAGCGGGTGACCGACGCCGACGCATGGGTTAAGATACGCCGTCCGGAAATACTCGAACTGTTCAGAACCCACGTATACGGTCGAAGTCCCGGCAAACCCGACAGCATGACATTCAAAGTGATTCACGAAGACAACAGCGTTTACAACGGGAGGGCCACACGCAGGTCGGTTAGCGTCTGCTTCACGTCAAGAGCGGACGGTCCGTGCATGCTTATGCATATCTTTATTCCGAACAAAGCGAGGAAGCCGGTTCCGGTATTCGTCGGAGTTCTCATCATCAAGGATTTCGGAAAGACACAGGGCTGGCCGATGCCCGGATACATTTTGTCTGAGCTTGAAGATGGCATCTCCAAATACTTGAAAACAAACAGCGCAAGCGAACGCGCCGCGAAACCGACCGGCAAACTGCCCGGAAAAATGCTGCCGGTCGCGATACTTGAACGCGGATATGCCTTCGCCTCCATCGATCCTGACAGCATAGCGCCGGACGATCCGGAAACATACGACTCGAAAGTGATTCGCGAGAGCTCGAATCCCGACCGCTCGAAACGCCCGCCGGACGACTGGCGCACTATCAGCGCATGGTCGTGGGGACTCAGCCGCGCGCTCGACTATTTCGTGACCGACCCCGACATAGACAAGACGAAGGTGATCGCCATCGGCCACTCCCGAAGAGGGAAAACCGCGCTATGGGCCGCCGCGCAGGACGAACGGTTCGCGATGGCGATTTCTAACAACTCCGGCTGCGCCGGCGCCGCGCTAAGCAAACGCATTTTCGGCGAAACGGCACAGCTCATCAACAAACAGTTCCCGCACTGGTTCTGCGAAAATTTCAGAAAGTACGACAACAACGAAGCCGCCCTGCCCTTGGACCAGCACATGCTTCTCGCGCTCATCGCGCCCCGACCGCTTTATGTCGCCAGCGCCGTCATGGACCAGTGGGCAGACCCGCGCGGCGAATTCCTCTCCGCTCTCAACGCCGGGCCGGTTTACGCCCTGTTCGGCTTGAACGGCCTCGGCGTCTCGGAAATGCCCGCGGTAAACATGCCCGTCGGCGACATGATCGGTTACCACATCCGCTCGAAAGGACACGCGCTAACCGATTACGACTGGCTTCGCTACCTCGACTTCGCGGACCGGCATTTCAAAAAAACCGCGACGCCTCCCAAGCAAATTTCGCCATCATATAAATAATCGGCGCCAGCATTGGGCCAATCGCAATTCCATTGTGATTTATGACATGAGGATTATGAGTCCAGCGCCTCGCGAACAGCTTTGCACATCTCGACCATTGTATATGGCTTCTGAACAAAACCGCGTATGCCGTCGGCCAGCAGTTCGCCCGCCTGCCCGTCTATGCTGTGCCCGGACGATAAAACAACCTTTACATCCGCCCTGATTTTCCTTATCGCCTTTAAGACTTCCTTCGCGCCGATCTCGGGCATGACCATGTCCAGAACGACAAGATCAATTTTATCCTTGTTATCTTCAAAAAGCCTGATGGCAGCCGCGCCGCCGTCGGCGGTTAGCGCCGTATAGCCAGCTCTTACAAGTATCTTTACAGCAACTTCAATCAAAGCCGCCTCGTCGTCTACGATTAAAACCGTTTCCGTCCCTCGGGCGATATCTTCATCAGCCGATTCATCCTCGACGGATTCCTTGTCAGCGGAGAAAGGAAGAAAAACATTCACGACAGCGCCGCCGTCATTTCCGTTCTCCACCGTTATGCGGCCTCCGTGGCTCCGGATAATTCCAAGCGTTATTGAAAGACCGAGGCCGGTTCCTTTTCCAATCTCTTTAGTCGTAAAAAACGGGTCGAACACTTTCAAAAGAACATCGGG
>Ga0172379_10000604_pt1 | contig 87861 bp, 75 predicted proteins | sample GrowelOW334metaG_FD_119756 | JGI IMG/M metagenome (GOLD analysis project Ga0172379, IMG submission 119756) | Groundwater microbial communities from an aquifer near a municipal landfill in Southern Ontario, Canada - Groundwater well OW334 metaG | ecosystem: Environmental > Aquatic > Deep... | reverse complement strand
GGGCAGAATGTTCAGAACTCAGAACTTTAGAACCGCGTATTGATTTCGCCGTTGGCGATCAATCCTGCAACTGCGGGACCGCTGGAACACAGCCGGCGGCGGATAATGTTTGCGGGCAAAAAAAATCCGCCGCGGAAGTTATCCGCGGCGGATTTTAATATGACCCGGATTACTTGCCGGTGAGAACGTCGTCGCAGGCTTCTTCGAAAACTTGCAGCGATTCGCGCAGGGCCTCTTCAGTAATGGTCAGCGGCGGAGCGATCTTCAGACATTCGCCGCCGATACCGACGGGGGCGAACATCAGCAGTCCGCGCTGGAGACATTTCAGGTTAATGGCAACCGCGGTTTCCGGGTCCGGAGTTTTGGTGCCGGGTTTGACGCACTGGATGCCGGCGACCAGACCGAGGCCGTGGAAACAGCCAAGGCGGTCGGGATATTTCTGCTGAATGCGCTGGAGTTCGGGGTTCATGATTCTGCCCATTTTCTCGGCATTTTCCACCAGGTGCTCTTTCTGGATGAGCTTCAGGTTCTCAATCGCGGCGGTGACGCAGAGCGGGGAGCCGGAGTGAGTGGAGGTCATCGAGCCGGGCGTGTAGATGCCCATGATGTCGGCGCGTCCGATAACGGCGGAAAGGGGGAGCGAGGAGCTGATGCCTTTGCCGCAGGCGATCAGGTCCGGTTTGATGCCGTAATGCTGGAAGGTGAACATTTTGCCGGTCCGTCCGAAGCCGGACTGCACTTCGTCCATGATCAGAACGATGTCGTTTTCGCGGCAGAACTTTTCCAGTTTCTGAGCATATTCAACCGGCAGGAAGTCCGGTCCGACGCCCTGATAGGCTTCGGCCATGACGCCGGCGATTTCTTCCGGTTTGACGCCCTTATCCGCAAGGGTCTTCAGGAACAGGTCGAACGAGGTGTCGGTATTTTTGTAGCCGTCGGGGAAGGGGACCTGGATAAAGGTCCGGTCGCCGTCAACGATCCAGGTCTTCAGTTTGTCCATGCCGCCGGCCATCTGGGCGCCGAGGGTGCGTCCGTGGAAAGCATTATTGAAAGAGACGAAATATTTCTTCTTGCTGCCGTGCCTGGTGATGGCGTAGGTCTTGGCCAGCTTGATGCAGTTTTCAGTGGCTTCGGTACCGGAACTGAGCAGAAAGACATGATATTTTTCGGGCTCAGGAGCGAGCTTCTGGAGCATGGTGGTGAGTTCGGCGCGTCCTTCGTGGATGAACACATAGGTGGCCAGGAGTTCCTGGTCAATGACTTTCTTCAGGGCCTCGCGGATTTCCTTGCGGCCGTGTCCGGCGTTGGCGATCAGCACGCATGAGGACCAGTCGATCCAGCGGTTGCCCCACTTGTCGGAAATGGTGAAATTGTCGGCGCTGTTCCAGATGATCGGCGGCTGCCCCATCATGGAACGGGGTTCGCTGGATTTCAATTTTTCGAAGATCGGCAGCGATTCCGGCACCGGGATCGCGGTCTGGATAGTCCGGTATTTGGTTTTGACTTTCGGGACGTTTACGGGAACTAATGAATACTCGGCCATTTTAAAAAATCTCCTAAGTTAAGTTAAAAATGCATAAATTCAAGAAGTCAGGAGTCAGAATGGAAGGCATGAAACCGGAAGCCGGAAGACAGGAGCCGGAAGTCAGAATGGAACCGCTGTTCCCATTTCTGAACTCTGCTTTTGATGCTTGTACCGTTGTCTTCATTTATTCTGTCTTCAGTCTGCCGTTTTCTGTTTGTTGTTTCAACCTTGTTCTGACTTCAATCTTCTGTTTCTATTCTGCCTTCATTTTTCCATATAATATTTTACACAGTCGGTTCAGTCTTCTCTTTTGCCTTATTTCAGTTTAACGACCGGTTTGGCGCCGCTGCAGTCGATAACCGCGACATCGCCGCCGTTAAGGATGGAGAGCCGCGCGGCTTCCTGGACCAGTTCATTGTAGGACGAATTCTTCGGAGTGGCGATCAGGCCCTTTTCGTCAGCTTCAAGGATGGCCTGCTGACGGATGGCCAGGGCGTCGCCGCCCGCGGCTACTTTCGCTTCGATGCGGCTGGCGGTGGTGATGGTGGCGGCCACCGATTCAAAACCGTAACCGATGGGTTTCAGGCCGCTGCCTTCCCACGGCACCACGCGGTAGAAGTCCGGGTTGATGTACTGGAAACGCTTTTTCTGGTTGGCGGCAAAGCCGTATTCGACGCCGCGCATGTGGTCGTCATGGGCGAGCAGCCCGGCGCAGTCGTCGCCGTCAAAATACATGACCAGCCCCTGATCGTTGCCGCCGGCGCTGTCGTCCGGATAGCCGAGGCCGTTGTTGACGGACAGAATGCCGCCGTTTTCAAAGATCACGCGGCCGTTGGTCCACATGTAGCCTTCCTTGCCGTTGGGGAAAATACCCTTGCGTCCGGAGACGGAGACGGCGGCGGGTTTAAGTCCGGTGATGAAGCAGACCAGGTCCACATAATGGCAGCCGACATAGACGAAGGGGTCGGTGTTTTCGCAGGTGAACCAGTTCTGGAAATTGGAATGGCGGTAGTAGTAGGGCTCGATCAGTTTGGATTCGCCCAGCGCGAAATCGCCGAGGTCGCCGGCGCGGTAGTGTTTCCTGGCCAGCAGGGCGCGGCGGTCGAAACGCTTGTGGTATTCAACCCCGACAAAGCAGCCGCGGCGGAAAGCTTCCTCTTCCAGTTCAATCGCCTGTTCGTATTTCAGCACCAGCGGCTTGACGCACAGGATGTGCTGGTTGTACTGCAGGACGTCTTTGACGACACGGTAGTGCAGTTGATCGGGCAGGGCGACGATCACCAGGCCGTAAGGCGCTTTCTTTTCAAGTATGCGGCGGTACACCGCGGGATCGCTGGAATCGCCTTCGCCGAGTTCCGGGCAGGTGTTGAAGCTCTGTCCGGGAAACGCTTCCAGGATGTCTTTGGATTCTTTAAGCGCACGAAGCGCGCTGACGCGCATGTCGCAGACGGTGATTTCGCCTACCGCGCCCAGCCGCTGCAGATGCAGCGCCGACGGCAGCAGCAGATCGTTTACGATCATGCCCGCGCCGATAATCGTCAATTCCAACGGTTTTTGAGTTTGAATCATTCCATAGCCTCCAAGCTGGTTTGTTATTTAAGGTTAAATCCAGAAGTCAGGAGTCAGAAGTCAGGAGTCAGGAGTCAGAATGGAACCATTGTTCTCATTCATAGTAATTCCTTAATCCCGGCTCCGGAATTCTTTATTTAATGCTTTAATCATTATGTTTTATTCTGACTCCGCGTTTATACTTTAAAATTCATGACCATATCAAGCACTACCGCCGCGCCGCCGACGGCGACGCCCAGTCTGCCGCAGGCGGAATATCTGACCTCGGTTTTATTGCTGGCGTCGCTGCAGGCAAAGCCTGAGTCAAAATATTTTTTGAAGCTGGCGAAGTATTTTTCGCCCAGTTCCAGCGCGCGTCCGCCGAGGATGATCGCTTCCGGATTGAGGAGTTTGGCCACCAGTTGCGCCGCATAAGCCATATATTCGGCGTTCTTGTCAATGATGACGATGATCTCCTGATCTCCGTCCTGATACGCCTGAAGTATCTCCTGATAAGTAATTTTCCGGCGCTTGACTTTTTCGGCGGCCTCGCAGATGGCTTTCGTCCGGGTCATTTCCTGAAGGAAGCACTTGCCGGCGACGGCGTTGCCGGACGGTTCCGGCACAAGCATTTCCCCGATTTCCCCGGCGGTGCCGAAACTGCCGCGGAAAATCTTGCCGTCAATGACGATACCGGCGCCGACGCCGCGCCCGCTGGTGATATAGACCAGGTTGCGGAAATTTTTCCCGGCCCCGAATTCAGTTTCAGCCAGCGCCGCGGCATTGGGGCGGTTTTCCAGGATAACATGGAACGAGCAGCGCACCGCCAGTTTTTTCGCCAGTTTTTTGTTTTCTATATCAAATGTTTTACTGCTGATCACTTCATTTGCTTCCGTGTCCACGATCCCGGAAATCGCAATGCCGACCCCTTTGACTTTCCGCGGATCTGTTCCCGCAGTAAGCTTTTCAATGAGTCTGGTCAGCACCTCTAGAATACATTCGAAGCGGTTTTCATATTCCAGCTCTTCGCGTCTGACGACATTGCCGTGCAAATCGCAGAGCACGCCGCGTATCTGAAAGTCGTCGCCGAGGTCGATGCCGACCGCGTAGAAGGATTTTTTATTTAATTCCAGCATGATCGGACGTTTGCCGCCGCAGGATTCGCCTTTGCCGGTTTCGCTGATCAGGCCCAGCAGATTGAGTTCATTGATGATCGCCGACACCGTAGGGCGGGTCAGTCCGGTCAGCTTGGCCAGTTCGGCCCTGGATATCTGTCCGGAGTCCTTGATCAACCTCAGAATTTGTCTGCGGCTTTTCTGATTGGATTTTGTCTTATCCATAAAAAGTTCTCAATCTTTAAACTTTGTTAATTCATTTTACAAAGTAATTATAGTGCATGATTGAAATAAGTCAATAGGAATATTGAGGAACAGCCATAAAATAACTTAATGTTTTGCGCCGTCAATCGTTGAAATGCTATTGCAAATCTTCATAAATCACGTTATATGTTTAGTATATAAGCTTTATATAAAGCAGGCATAAATTAATAACGGAAGGAAACTCAAAAATGAAACTCCTGACTGCGTTAACACTGTTTTGCCTATTATCGATGCCAGTTTTTGCCGCGGATAACGGCTGGCAGACCAATTTTGAAGCCGCCAAGAAAATAGCCGCAAAAGAAAACAAGGCCATCCTGATGGATTTTGCCGGTTCTGACTGGTGTAAATGGTGCATGAAGCTGGACAAAGAAGTATTTTCACAACAGGCATTCAGAGATTATGCCAAAGACAATCTGGTGCTGATGCTGGTGGATTTTCCCAGGACAAAAGAACTTCCGGCGGCAGAAAAGGCGGCCAATGACAAGCTGGCGGAACAGTATGGAATTAAAGGCTTTCCGACAGTTGTCCTGGTGGACGGCAAAGGCAATGTAATTGCTAAAACCAGCTATCGGGAAGGCGGCGCCGCCGCATATGTGGCACACATCAAGGAACTGCTCGCCAAAGGCAAAAAGTAATATAGTGCCCAATAACGGTGACCGGAGGTAAATTTTGAAATATTTTTTGCTGCTGACAACAATTATCTGTTTTGTATTCAATGCATCGGCAGCAAGTCCGTTCAAGTGGTCATGCGAAAGAAAAGGCGGCAAAATTGAGATATCCGTGAACATCCCGCCCGGTCATTATCTTTATCAGGCCCAGACTCAAATCGAAGTAAAGGATTTTACCGGGAGGTCACTGCCGCCGTATTCGCTGCCTGCCGCCGTGATCCATGATGATCCGTTTTCCGGCAAAGTGAAAATTTTTCCGTCAGGGGGAAAAGCGGTCTGGACATTTTTGTCTCCTGATGTCGGGGCGTATGTGGCAGTGATAAACTACCTGGGCTGCAAAGACAAAACGGCGGATTCGCCGGAGCTCTGTTTTCCGCCTGAAACTCAAAGAATCGTTATCAGCGGGGAAATCTCCGAAGAGAATCCGGCGCCGGATGTCGCCGCTCCAATGCCGGAGCAACTGAGCAAACTGCTTTCAACATTCAAAATCGAACGGGCGGCCAGCGGTTATCTGTCGGCGGATGCGTTTGAATCTTTTCTTTCGGAAGATGCGGTTTCAGAAAAATCCATTTTCTCCGACAAAAGCATGCTGATGATAATTCTGCTGATCCTGGCTGGCGGACTTGGGCTGAATTTAACTCCATGCGTGCTGCCGATGGTTCCGGTCAATCTTGCCATTATCGGCGCCGGCAGTCAGGCCGGGTCAAAGAAGAAAGGTTTCCTGCTTGGCGCAATATATGGAGCGGGAATCGCCCTGGCTTACGGCGGACTGGGAATCATCGCGGTATTGACCGGGGCAAAATTCGGTGCGCTCAATTCTCAGGCATGGTTTAATTTTGCGGTGGCGGCGGTCTTTATTGCGCTGGCGCTGGCCATGTTTGATATTTTCAGCATAGATTTTTCCCGTTTTGGAGCAAAATTTTCGCCGAAAGATTCTCAAAGAGGCAGACTGGTAACAGCTTTTCTGATGGGAATCATTGCCGCGCTGCTGGCGGGGGCATGCGTTGCGCCGGTGGTTATCGCGGTCTTGCTGTATTCCGCACGGGTATATTCGGAAGGCAATCCGGCAGGGTTGCTGCTGCCGCTGCTGCTTGGCACCGGAATGGCGCTGCCGTGGCCGCTGGTCGGTGCCGGGATGACCGCAATACCCAAGCCCGGCGCATGGATGGTGAGAGTCAAAATCATGTTCGGCATCCTGATTGCCGCGGCTGGCCTGTGGTATGCTTATACCGGCGTGACGCTGCTTCCGTCTAAAACGTCCGCGGCGGTTGCGGAAGAACAGATTCCGGCGCTGGAAGCGGCGCTTGCCCGGTCAACCAGTGAAAAGAAGCAGGTGCTGATTGATTTCGGCGCGTCATGGTGCAAAAATTGCACAAAAATGGAATCGACAACATTTAAAGATCCTGACGTGATACGCAAACTTGACGACTTTATTGTCGTTAAATTCAATGCTGAAAAAATGGAAGATAAAGATATCAAGCCGGTGCTGGATTATTTCAAAATCATTGGATTGCCCACTTATGTTATTATCAGCCCGCCGAATGCAGAGTAAATTCAAAATATAAACCTCTGAGATGTCATTTGCATAAAGCGTTTCGGGAACTAGATTATTTATTCTATGTGAATAAGCTATTCTTGAGAATGCGAACTGTCTCAAAAATATAATTCGGGTGTTTTTTTATGAGCTCTGAAATTAAATATTCGTTCTGGAAATGTTATGGAGCCGCCCTGATCGTCGCTTTTACCGGAATCCTGTCGACATTTGTACTTTTTCTCTGGATACGGCATTATGAATTTGACCGCTTGGACCGGAAATTCAAACTGGATGCGTTTTTTGTTTCCGGCATTATTGAGAATAAGCTAAAAGAGCATCTTATCGTTCTGGATACGGTTCGTAATTTTTATATTACTTCCAAAAGCCTGACCAAAGACGAATTTGCAAAATTCGTAATTTCTGAATTACAGGATAATCCCGGGATCAAAGCCATTGAGTGGATTCCAAAAGTTTCCAATGCCGAGCGTGCGCTTTTCGAGAAACTTAATAAAAACGGCGGCGCTTCGCCTTTTGAAATCAAAGAGTTCGGCACTGACAGAAGTATCGTCAAGGCCGGCGAAAGAGATATTTACTATCCAATACAGCTCGTTACCCCGGTACAGGGCAATAAATTGACACTGGGTTTCGACGTGAGTTCCGACCCTGTCCGCCGCGAAGCCATGGAAAAAGCGTCTGACACCGGTTTGGCGATTGTTACACGGCGGATCCGCATGATTCAGGAGAAAGAGCAGCAGTATGGATTTCTTGTATTCCTGCCGGTGTATTATAACAAAATGCCGCGTGATAATGCCGAGCAGAGGCGGACGGCGCTGATGGGTTTTATTGCCGGAGTTTTCCGGAGCGGAGACATCATAAAAGCATCATCGGCATCTGACTGGCCGCGGCATTTAATAATTCAGCTTCAGGATATTACGATTCCGCCGCCGGAAAATCTTTTTACCATACATGCCTGTACTGCCGGGATCAAGACCTCCGTGAGTGACAAGCTGCCCGCCAATGCGACGTTTTTGTCGAACAAGCACAAGTTCAACTTTTCCGCCAGAACCTGGTGTGTCAATATTTACGCCGACCGCGATTATATAGATAATAATCTTTCATCCATTTACTGGCTGATTCTACCGGCAGGTTTGATGCTGACCCTGCTGCTTTCCGCACTGCTTTTTTCATTCATCCGCGAAATTACCCGGCATAAGCAGACGGAAAAAGAATTGATTGCCGCTAAAAAAGAGGCGGATGAAGCAAATTCGGCCAAAAGTCATTTTCTGTCCAATATGAGTCATGAAATCCGGACGCCGATGAACGGTATTGTCGGCATGACCGAACTATTGATTGAATCCGATTTGAATGAGGAGCAGAATAAATACGCCAGAATGATCCGGGACAGCGCCAGTTCGCTGATTTCGATCATCAATGACATTCTGGACCTCTCCAAAATCGAGGCCGGAAAACTTCAACTGGAAATGCTGGATTTTGAATTAAGAAAAACCGTCATTGAAGTTGTTGAGCTGATGTCATTGCGCGCCCAGGGAAAAAATCTCAAACTGAATTGCTCCATTGAACAGGATATCCCGATGAGAGCGGTAGGCGACCCGGTGCGGCTTAAGCAGATATTGATTAATTTGATCGGTAATGCCGTCAAATTTACGCATCAGGGGAAAATTACTCTTCATCTGAAGACTGAATCAAAAGATGAAAATGGCGCAATGATTCGTTTTGAAGTCAGGGATACCGGCATTGGAATAGCGCCGGACAGAATTCAGGCGCTGTTTAAGCCGTTTACTCAAAGCGACTCATCCGTATCCAGAAAATTCGGCGGGACCGGTCTGGGGCTGGCAATATCCAGGCAACTGGTTGAAATGACGGGCGGACATATCGGCGCCGAGAGCGAACCCGACAGCGGCTCCACTTTCTGGTTTACTTTGAGGCTGGGGTTCAGCAAGCTTCCGGATCCGGGTTATAACAACAATAACGCGCAATCAGTTTTGCGCAAAGCCGGTGAAATTTGCAAAGCCGGGCATATATTGGTGGTTGAAGACAATATGATCAACCAGCAAATGACGGTCGAGGTGCTGCATCGTCTCGGATATAAAGCCGATGGTGCTTCAAATGGTCCGGATGCGCTTACTGCCCTGAGCAGAAAACATTACGATCTGGTGCTGATGGATATTCAATTGTCAGAAATGAACGGGTTTGAAGTGACCGGCAGGATTCGGAATCCGGTGTCAGCCGTCCTGGATCACAACGTTCCGGTAATCGCCATGACCGCCTATGTGTTTCAGGGAGACCGGGAGAAATGTATTGCCGCCGGCATGCAGGATTACCTGGCCAAACCTATTTCTTTCAAAAAATTTGCTGAAGTCATTGAGAAGTGGATAGTTCGCCCGGAGACCAGTTCAATCTAAAATTAGAACCAGGTCCTTTGAATTTTGCCATAGAAACGATGATTTATGCTATATCTTTTTATATTTTCCCAATGTATTTTAATTATAAAACAGAAGGATTTAAGATGTCAAAGAAAATAAAGATAAGTACAATTGTTCCCGCGCTGATTCAGCCGGCAAACAACTCCGCGGAAGATTTTGTCATTCAGGTTTCGAAACATATCAGAAATGAACTGGAAAAAGTTCTGCCGGAACGTCCGGATTTTATTCTGCTGCCGGAAATCTGCGATGCGCCGGCGGATGAAACCGCCGGGTTCACCAGACAGGATTTTTTCCGTGTCCGCGGCAACCGGATTTATGACATGCTGGCGGAAATCGCGGTACAAAACAATTGCAATATCGGCTATTCGACTGATTACTTTGACCCCGCCGGCAAGCTGGTCAACGGTATCCGTTTCATCAGCCGTTCGGGTAAACTGCTCGGCGGATATGAAAAAAACTTTCTGACAATCGGCGAAATGGAGGAAGGCATCAAGGCGGGCACGAAACATCAGGTCATCGAAACCGATTGCGGCAGAATTGCCGGAGTCATCTGCTTCGATCTGAACTTTGACGAACTCCGCCTGGCTTACGCCGCGCAGCAGCCGGACATCATCATGTTTTCATCGTTCTATCACGGCGGCCTGATGCAGCAGTACTGGGCATATTCATGCCGTTCGTTCTTTGTCGGGGCGGTGTCGCCGTCATTGATCATGCCCAGCGCCATAATCGCGCCGAACGGCCGCACCCTTGCCGAAACGACGAACTATTTCAATCATGTCACGGCTGTTATCAATCTTGACCGCGTTCTGCTGCATCTGGATTACAACTGGCCGAAACTGACTGAGATCAAGAAAAAATACGGCCCCGAAGTCGAGATAGACGATACCGGCAAGCTTGCTTCGGTGCTGCTTTACAGCAACTCGGATGATTTTACTGCTGCCGACCTGGTTCGGGAGTATGAGCTGGAACCGCTGGATGATTATCTGTCGCGCGCCGCGGCAATGGCAAAAAATCCGGCTTATCAATATCTTTAGAAGTACTCAATGAAAGATATCATCATCCGGCCGGTTTGTTCCGGCGATATTGAGACAATCTGCGCGATTGCAGTCAGCGCGTGGCAGAGCATCCATGACGGCTACCGCAAGTATATCGGCAACGATGACCTCGCTGAACGCTTAAGCCGCAATTGGCAGGCGGAGAAAGCTCGCCATATACGGGAGAAAGCTGAAAGATCTCCGGACATGGTGCTGGTTGCCGAACTCAACGGTAAAATAGTCGGTTTTACCACGTTTGATATGAATAAAGAAACCGGCATCGGTGAAATCTGCAACAATGCCGTAGCGCCGGATTGCCAGGGCATGGGCATCGGTTCCGCTCAGCACGCAAAGGTTCTGGAAATCTTCCGCCTGCATGGCATGAAATATGCAATTGTTGGTACAGGCTATGAAGATGAAGGCCACGCCAAAGCCCGCGCCAGTTATGAAAAGGTCGGTTTCAAAAAAATGAAGACTTCCGTTACTTACAGCCTTAAACTGTAAGTTTTGTATTTGCGCACATGGAAACTTGAATGTTTGCGCGTATGTTCTACTCCAACTCTGTCGCGGACTTACATAATTGAGTCTGAGGAATTGAAGCATCACCTTTATGTTTTATTTGACATCGCCTTTTTTATCCGCCGGTATATATTTTAGCGAGTAATTTGCTTCCCAGGGCGCGGCCTTATGCGGGTCATTATCCTGATATGGCTTGGAATATACCCATTCCATGGTGGCGCAAGTACCGTCACGCCAGAAAAACAGTTCATCAACCCTGTCGTCAAAAGTTGCTTTCACTGCATTATTATTGCTGGTATTTAAAGCCACGCACCATGTCCCGTCAAAACTGCCATTTTTCTTAGCATAAATCTTTAAAAATGGCGTTCTATTGCTTTTCAAAAGATCCAAGGCGCTGGAAGCGCGTCCTGCATATTTTTCCACTTTTATCTCTTTGCCATCCGGAATCTGATAACAAATGTTTTCCGCATTGCCCGAAAGACCGAGAATAGTGTTTGCCCGATAAGCAAACTGCCTGTAACCTTTCGCCGGAATAATTACAACTTTAATTTTCAGTTCCGGCGAACTCTTATGGACATAATATGTTTTCTCGACCAGCAAACCGTCAAAAGGAGCCTTGCTGATTGAATAGAAGAATGTTGTTTCAGCGGTGTCGCCTTTTATTTTAAAGTCCTTGAATTCCGCTTTCACATCTTTAACCCAGTACATATCAGGGAAAACAAACATATCAATCCCGGCTTCTTTTACTACCGTGCTGAAACTGTTATTTTGCATCACCTGCCATTCCGCCACTGCCGAATTTTCCAGGCTTACGGTAAGCTTGTTTAAGCTGTTTTCTATCAGATAAAACAACTTGCCGTCTTTTTCAATTGTTCCGGCCTTGAACCCGTTTTCCTGATGCAGTTTTAGTTTCGAATTAAACTGCGCCGTTTTCTTTTCATTCATAACTGCAACATCGGATGCCATAATCTCCGGCCCCTGAGCATCTGTTGTCGATAATCCGGGAGTTATCTCCAGCAGCATATAATCCAGCGGTGACATTGCCACACTGATTCCATCTTTCAATTCAGCGGCGGTAACATAATTTCTGTTTTTGTCAGTCTTAATCAGCGCACTGGAATTGAGGTCTTTGACTTGAAACTCACCTTCAGTCACATTCAACTTTACTTTCGCGAAAATCTTATCTTTTTCATTGTTGTTGCATAGAAAAACAAGATATTTTCCGTTACTGGCTCTGATGACAGAAAAGAGGTTGTCTTTGGCCATGAATTGAGGAATAACCACTGCGGTATTTCTGTCGATCCTGCCGTTAACCAGGTAATTGTCTTCAATCTTTGCGATGCGCTGCATGATTTCCCGTTGACTTTTAAAGTAGGCGTCATCCATTTGAAAAACGCCGCTGTAGATCATCGCGCCGCTGGAGCCGAGCATGGCCGAGGCCAGCAGATGAAGTTTATAGCGTTGAGGATTATATGGCGCGGCAGCACCCCAGCCGGAAGATAAGGTCGGCATAACCGGATTTTTTAAATTATCCAAACAGCTTTGAAGCCGCTGATAAAAAAGCATGTCCGTGTTGTATATCATTGGCATATGGATGTCAACAAAAGATTCGTACAGCGTCAAATCAATGCCATACCGTTTTAAATAATCCTCCTCCTCGCCTCTGGCGGCCTGCGGCATTGAACACAGGGTAAACTTAGCTTTCGGGTTTACCTGATGAATGGCGTCTGCCATCGCTTTGACCACCAGGCTGTTCTGAACACAGCGAAACTTGACCCATTGCTTTTCGTATTGAGTCAATATTTTCTGCGGAGTAAGCGCTTGATTAAGTCCGGCATAAGCCGCAAATTTCTTTATGCATTCCGGACAGAAACACATTGCCGTAGTCCAGCCGTCTACATACGGCTCATAATCAATTGAGCAAAGCGCGTTTTCCGCCTTTACCTTTTCCTCCATGCCTCTGTTTTTTAGGCATTCAATGAAGAATGGAGCACCTTTTGCTATGAGAACTGACGGACAGATGAGAGTAGAAGCGTCGCCGGAGACAGTTTGGGCCGGTGTCAGAAACTTACGGTGCCGCGGATCTGAATCGGCTACGCGAAACGGAAATATACTATGAAATTCCCAGAACGGCTTCCAGTCAGGATGTCCTGGAATATTCCCCCATCCGCCGACAAAGCCGGAGGATACCCATTTCTGATAAAGTCCGTCAGGCAATTCATTCCCTGCTGTATTCAAAGGACTGATGCGTGACAGCGGAAAACTGTAAAACGCATAGCACGGAAAATTTCGCGGGAGAATTACCGGGATATCCTTCTCCAGCACTTCTACCGGAATACTTACTTTAAATTCTCCATTTGCCGTTTGAAATTCGATCTCAGTGTTAAATTTTTCAGGGGTGCTGTCATTGGTTTTAAAAAAAAGACCATTACTCCAGTAAAGCCAGTGATATTTTTCAGAAATGTTATAGGAGATTATTTTCTCGTCCGCCTTGACTGTAATCTTTTCAGGGGGGATCAGCATACAAAGTTTTTCAGGGGCATACAGCATATACAATGCGGTTTCAACGCTTTGTGGAACCTTAATGTTCACTTTTACCGGCGCCGCATAAAATGTACTGGCGCAAAAATCAAGAAATCCGACATTGCCCCGGCTGATGTAATAAGGCTGCCCTTTCGGTTTGGCAGTAAAGTTATCGCGAAATGAATATTCTTTCAGAACCGGCGGCTGTTTGCTGACCACGGCGGCGGACGATGACTTTTTCTCCTGCTTGTCAGCTACAGTCATTGAAACATTTCTAAACATCGCTTTGCCATTGCCGTCAGGTTTTCCGTAAACGCCAATGCACAGCATGATGCCTTTAGTTGCGACTGGATTGTCCGGCGCGATGATTTTTTCAACTGCCGTCCAGTCCGAAGAGCCCGCCTTGCCATAGTAAACATATTTTTCGCCATCAATGAATTTGCCATCCTGATTCAGCCAGTAATAGATAATGACTATCTTCTTTGAAATATCTTCATGTTTAAAATCGGCTTTTACCTTGAAGCTTTTAAATCCGTCAACACTCAGGCGGCAAAAAATGCTGTTCACCATGGACTGGGAATTTTCATTGACCTCCAGAACATTGGTTTTTTCCTGATTTGTGACTTTAAAAATATTTTCCGCCGGATTCGGCTGAGATACCGTCCATGAATCAGGAGTTATGCCATTTGAAGATTTGAATTCAGTGCCGGGCAAAAGATTTTCGCCTTCAGCCCATGAAGATGATGCCGGAACAAGCAATATGCTGACAATAACCCATAAAATATTTCTCATCAGTAATCCTGTTTTGCCATTATGATTAATCATCATTTTTTAGGAACTCCGGTACATAAAATCGGCTCCAGCGCATTCATGGTAATGAAAATTTCTTTTAAGCTCCCGGCATGTCCGTCAGCATATAAAAGATTTAGACTTCCAAGATGTCTGAGTGCGGTATTATTACGCAGACCCATATCGGTAATGTAACTATAATCCCCGTCGCATATACTCATTGTGCCGCTCGGGTACTTTATCTGGGAACTCTTTTTCTTTTCCACCCCGGTATTGTCTAATACGGTGGTAAGCCCGCTATACCAAGCGTTATAAACATAAGAAGGATAATATCCGGTGGAATATTTGGCAATAGTCCCCGCACATCCTCTATAACCATTCATATACTTAGGACAGAACATTACGCCTTTGGTAACTGGCGTGTATGGTTTGGGCATTGGCAGATATTTCCTGGCGCCCAGGATATATGACCAGTTCGGATAGCCAGCCGCAACAGATACGCCATCAAAGGATGTTCCGGCATACATGCGGGGCGGGAAAGAATCAAAGTCGTTCATGTAAAATGCAAATGCAGTGCCAAATTGTTTGATATTGCTTTGACATAGGGTTTGAGATCCTTTTTCTCTCGATTTGGCCAGCGCCGGCAGCAGCATCGAGGCGAGGATCGCGATGATCGCGATCACCACGAGGAGTTCGACGAGTGTAAAAAAATTATCTTTGAAAAACGTGTTCGTACTTGATGTTTTCATTTCTTTCAGACTCCTGCTTTGAGAATTATTAATTGATGCAGTTCCAAAACGTGACTTGTTTCCATTCCCTGGTTTTAAAAATTATTATCTACATTAGTTACTATTCCATTGTTTCTGGCAGAATCAATAATCGCGAGGCAGGTTGCGACGGTTTTTGTCGCCTCCCTGGCAGTCAATTCAAGTTTTTTGCCTTCCCTAAGCACCTTATATAAATATTCCACTTCGCCGCTGATGTTATGAGAGGCGATATTGACCGGAAGTTCGGCAAAACCGCGGGCACCTGGTATTTTATGTGAAAACAGTTGAATGGACGGCGAAGTATTGTCGCAGACAATAGTTCCTGCCGATCCGTAAAATACGGATCTCATCGTATACGGCCGCTGGACTGAAATCGAAACAAAAACTTTGCCGATAAGATTATTATTACAGAACTTCAAGTTGGCAATAGTCGTATCCGGTTCCGGCCATTCCGGCATCATGTTGTGGTTGGCAAATGCCGTGACGGTTTCAATATCACCGCCGATCCAGCGGAGCAGGTCAACGGCATGGCAACCGCCGCCAAGAACTCCGTTTCTTCTGACGGTATGGTCTTTGCGCCAGTTCTGCCACCCCGGGGTGGGTTCATAATCATGCGCATATTCCGACTCGATGAAAAATAAATCCCCGATCATACCCCCTTCAATAAGTTCCTTTGCCATTTTAAAGCCGGGAGCAAAACGGCAGACTTGTCCTATCATAAATGTTCCATGACTGGCATCTGCGGCTTCTATGATCTTTTTGCATTCTTCAATCGTCAGCGCTAACGGCTTTTCCGCCAATACATGTTTTCCGGCGTTCAGCGCCTTGATGCACTGTTCAGCGTGGAGATGATCAGGCGTCGCAATCGAGACCAGTTCAATTTCCGGATTGTTGATAATCGCCGTATAATCATTGGTCACCAGCGGCGCATTGCTTTCTTGGGCTTTTCTCCTGAGTAATTGCTCGTCAACATCACAGATTCCGGCGACTTCATATTTGTCCGATTCCAAATATGCCGTCAAATGTTCCCCGCCCATCCTCAGGCCGACAACGCCGGCCTTAATTTTCTTCAGATCATTTTTCATAGTTTCGCAAGCCTCCATCTTTAGTTTTCAGTATTGTAATTTTTTACGGAAGATATTATATTAATTTCTGTTCATGTTTCGATTATACATGCTAAGTTTATATTGTTCAACGGAATGTGATTGTCACTTCATCCGTAATAATTGTCAGAAAGTACGGCAGATGTTTAGAGCACAGAAGATTGAGAAAGTATACCACCATCTGGATATAAATTTTCCGGTCAGGTTATCTCATGTTTATATCCCGCGGAAAAGGGATTATTTCTCAGGCGATATTCATTATGATCTGCAAATGATTATAACCCTTTCCGGACGGGAAGATGTAGTTTATTCTGAATATGAGAATTCTTTCTTAGCCGGTCAGGTATGGTGGACTGCCCCCTGGGAGCCTCATGCAGGGAGAGTTGCCAGCAATTACTTCAGCGCGCTGGTGATCACTATTGCTCCGGAATTTCTCGGTTATCTCGATCCTTTTCAGGAAGTAGACTGGCTGGTGCCGTTTGTTCTTCCCCCGGCGCAGCGCCCTAACCCTGTAAGCCGGGAGTTGCGCCTTAAGGTATTATTGCTTGCCAGAGCAATTATTAAACTTGAACGGAATAAGCCCTATGGCTGGCGCACGCTTCAGTGGTTCCGGATTCATGAAATCATTATTCTCATGAACCATCTGATTTTGCCGCAACAGACAAAAGACGGGGTCAAGGAGAAAATGTCTTATTTTAGAAAAATCATCCCGGCGATTCAGGCTGTAAAAGCCAATCCTCTTAAACCGGTTTCTCTGGAGGACGCGGCTGGCGAATGCCTGATGGGCAGGAGCCATTTCTGCTATGTCTTCAAACAGGCAATGGGAATAAGTTTCAGCAGTTTCGCGCTGCATGCCAGAACCAGCATTGCCGCACAGGCATTACGCAATCAGGACAGTTCAATAAAAGAAGTGGCGCAGAAACACGGTTTTAAAGACGTCAGCCATTTTTACCATGTTTTCAAAAAATACTTCAAATGTACTCCCAGCGAATATATTGCCAAATTGAAGTGATCCGGTATTCAGCCGGGAGTTTGTCTGATTTCTTTATGACACTATGATCAGTTATCCGGCGCTGGTGATTTTGAACACCGGATATTTAAAGGACATATCGGCCGGCACTATTTCAACTAATCAATATCCGGGCCCAGTACTCCGTATTCCCACGGTGTTCCCGGCTGCCTGGTTTCTATGCAAACTCTTTCCGGATTCATCTGGCTGACAAGCTTGATGGAGGCGTCAGAAATTTTGTCGCCGGCATCAATTCCCAGATTGGAATAACCGGTCAGCACAGTTTCATAGCCTCCGCCGGACTTTGCAAAACTTTCTTTTGCGGGAACATAACCGCTTGCTCCGTTGGCAAGGGAAACGACGAAGGTATATTCGAATTTAGAGGCTTTTTTAATTTTCAGCCCAAGTTCCGCAAAATATTCGGCAGGGTTTGAAACAAAGACGGCATTCCCGATTTTAACCGCGTGGACAGGCACTTCCGCGACTGGACTGTGTCTACAGATATTATCAGCGATGACTCTCTCTTTCGCAAAAATTACATTGGTTTCTCTGCTGTCAGGGTCTGCCGCTCGAAGAATTTCCCAGCTTTGCCTGATACTGGCCGGGGAAGGTTTACGGCGCTTAATTTTCAGCACGAGCCGCTTTGCACTGATTTCGTTAAATCCGGATGGGATTGCACCGGCGAGAACTTTCACTGCTTCCGCTCCGACGCGAGTACCCAGTTTTCGCGCCATCTGAATTCCGAAGTCGCTGGAATGCGCCAGATTGTTGACCTGGGTGACGTCGCCGCATGCTCCGTTCAGAAACACCACCCCGGCATTCATTCCCATTACCTTGCGGACCGTATCTTCCAGATAATGGATCCAGTCGGCGGAAACATCGGTTCCGCTGTAGCAAGTGCCGTGGCATGCATAGTTTACGACGCAACCGATCAGGGAGCCGTCCTTACGCCAGGCTCCGGTTACGCCGACCCCGGGATCGACCGGTCCGGCCGGTTTGACGATGTCTGGGTTGCATTTGCCCGGATGGGTATAGCTTCTGCCGTTTTTCATAATGAAGCGGCGGTTGAACACGCATGCATCTTCGAATCCGATGCCGGTGCTTATTAAGGCATCCTCTTTTCTGGAATCGGCAATCACAATTGCAGTTATGATTTGTTTTACGCACCATTCCCGGTAACCGGTCGAGGGTGCAGCGGAATGGTTAACGATCAGATCGAGAACCTCCTCCGGCATTTTGTCCTGAATTTCACGCCCGACCATTCCGGTCAGCGCCGCTCCGGAGTGCGTGTGGGAGGCTCCGATAATTATGCTTTCCGGAGTAATCCCGCAAAGTTTAAATACCTCATCCTGAACTTCTTTGACAGAATCGAATCCAATGAAGCAGGCGTCAATTCCGACCAGCGCTGCTTTTTGAGCGCCGTTATCAAATACTGCCGCCCGGACTTTCAGCGGGTCATGTATATTCCCCAGATATAGCTTACAGTAAGATCCTGCACGCTCGGTTCCGACTGGCGGCGTAATGTCAGTTTCAAAGAATCCTGCTTTCATGATTCAGCGCCTTTCAGAAATTGTAATCTATTTTCACCGGAAGTCCCGTTTGGGCGGACTTAATGGCGGCTTCGCCGAACGCAACGGTTTTAGTTCCCTGGATTGCATCGGTCGGACATTGCTTGTTCTGGCTCAGAAAACTGATGAACTCACGAAGCTCGGCATCAACGTTGTGACTGGAAACCAGCACCGGAATCTGGGTGAATTTTGTTGCCTGGGCGGCATCGTAGACCTGTTCCTCGGAAATCTGGATGAAATCGCTGGTGTTGTCGCAAATAATCGTGCCTTTGGTGCCGCTGATGACGGTGCGCATCGTGTACGGCCGTTTTACGCCGATAGAGACGAAAATGCGTCCAATCACATCATTGGGAAACTTCGCCACGGCTACTCCGGTGTCGGCTGCCGGCCAGGCAGGCAGGAATTTATGGTTCATATAGCAGAACACTTCTGTCGGGTCGCCGGCCAGCCAGCGGACCAAATCCAGTGCATGGCAGCCGCCACCGATAAAACCTTCACGTTTGATTGCCGGGTCGTTGCGCCATCCCATATACCCGGGGTTTTTACTGTAGTCATGAGCATATTCGCTCTCGACATAGACGATGTCTCCTATTCTGCCCTGATCCAGCAAATGTTTGGCAAGCTTGAATCCCGGAGCATAACGGCATACCTGGCCGGTCATGAAGAACTTGCCGGTTTCTTTAACTGCGGCAATTATATTTTTGCACTCCGCCACTGTCGAAGCCAGCGGTTTCTCACAAACTACATGCTTGCCGGCCTTTAACGCCTTGATGCACTGTTCCGCGTGGAGATGATCAGGCGTGGCGACAATGATTACGTCCAGGTCCGCATTATATACTTCCTCTTCGGTTTGGGCGATCACGCAGGCGCTGTTCAGATAAAAATCATGATCAATGCGTTCATTTTCTTTGAAATATTTATCATAGACAATACTGAGTGCAGTATCCGACAGGCTGTGTGCCGCTTTGGCCCAGGCATGTCCCATTCTGAGTCCGAAAACGCCGATTTTGAATTTACTCATGTTCTTTACACTCCTATTTGTTAATTTTGCTTTTGTATTCAAGGTTTGATAATTATGCCATGAGAACTATTTTACTTGAATATAAGTTAAATTTCAATATTTGTGTTTTGCTATATTGTCCTTAATACTTGTTAATTAGTCCAATTATGAATAATTATTCTATCAGCAGGGGCGAGATTGAACTTAATGCGGAACTGCCTTTTAAAGTACTGCTGGGCGGCAGCAAGGAGCGGTCCGGTTATCTGGGAGACATCCGGCAGGAATGGGAAAGCGATATTGCCGGAGACGTGCTGAATGACCAGAAAAGAATAATGTCGGCAATCGAATTAATGCTCAAGCCAAGCGGTGGTGTCGCTTGAACAAGCCGCTGCGTGTTATGCGGTCTCGGGAGAAGCAGTTTCAGCGATTTCGGATGACAAAGATAAGTTTTTATCAATTCTACCTCCGTTTGCGCATGTCGAAAACTTTGTTACACCAATCAGCCGGTCAGTGATATTGCGACAGCAAGCGGGTATTCTGTCATAACCAGTTTCAACCATGCCTTCATGCGTCATTCCGGATGTTCGCCGACTGCATTCCGGCAGGGGAAGAAGTGTTTTGACAAAAATACGGCAGGCCATGCATATTTCAAAAAGTAAACTTCCCGGCATGGATTTAATTTTTCTTCTTTTTTATTGGAGTATGACTGCGAGGTATTGACATTCTGTTTTGTTTGTTGTATAATAGAGGTAACATGTTACCCTATTTGTTTTACCTGGAGGTTTGGCTTGGAACGAAAAATTAAAATAGCCATGCTCGGCGATTCGATGACGGATACGGCCGGACTGGATTGCAAAGAGTTGAAGCTGCAACTGGATCAGTATTATCCCGGGTTGCAGTTCGAACTCTTGAACTATGGCGTCGGCGGAACGCGGGCGGGGTACGGTTTGTGGCGGTTGACTCACGAATATGAATTCCGCAATACCAAGTTTGCGCCGCTGGTGGAAATCAAACCGGACATTGTTCTGCTTGAAAGTTTTGCTTATAATAATGGATCAGATGGCGATTTCCCCGGCGGCATTGAGCACTTCCGGGATATGCACCAGCAGATTGTGACGACATTGCGCGAGAAAACCAGCGCTGAAATTGTTTTTGTGGTAACGATTGCGCCGGATCCGGAAAGGTTTCTCGAAAGTGTTCAGAATTTTGTTTTCACCCCGTCTTCGGTACTGCGGAGAATGGCCGAAGACAGGGTGAAATATTTACAGGAAGGGCTTAAAATCGCGGCGGAACTTGATCTGCCTGTTGTCAATGTCTATCAGGCGACGCTGGACGCGGCAGCCGGCGGTGTGCCGCTCGGGACCTTCATTGATCAGAAGGACTGGATTCATCCTAATGCGGAAGGGCATCGGCTTACCGCCAGTTTGACGATAGAAGTCTTTAAAAAATATAATTTGCTGGAAAAAAATCAAAATAAAGGGTAAAAATATGATGAAGAAAAAGCATGTCGAGCGTCGAATTTTCACACTCATTGAATTGCTCGTGGTGATCGCGATCATCGCGATTTTGGCCGGAATGCTGCTGCCGGCACTCAATAAAGCAAGGAATAAAGCCAAGACATCCTCCTGTGCCAATAACTTGAAACAACTGGGAACGATGACGGCAATTTACACCAATGACTTCCGGGACTGGCTGCCGTTCGTCAAACAGGGAATTAGTGATTACTATACCAATAACGGGGCCTGGTATGTATTGCTGGCCAAGGCGAAGATTTACAATGCCGCAGTTAAAAACACTTCCGAATTAATCTTTTCCAGACCATCAACAATCCATTGTCCGGCGGAAGACTTCCGGCCGTCAGGGAAACCGAACTGGAATTATGCGCAGTACGGAGTTGGGCGTCCGGTCGCGGATACAGCGCTTTCCTTTCTGGTACGCATAAAGAATCCTTCGCGCAAGGCCTGGCTGATTGAAAGCGACAGCAGCGGAGCATTCAACGGGATGAGAACTGGTGATGCGCCATATTTCGGCACTCTTGACCTGTATGCCCCGGTCTGGCATCGCGCCGCCAATACCGGCGGAATGATGTACATGCGCCATAGCATGACGGTCAATCAGTCGTTCTTTGACGGTCATGTTGAAAACTGGAACGTTTCTCAAGTTAATGGCAGCATGGGAACTGACGCTTATGTCAACCCGACCAAGGTATATTGATCGGTCTTCAAGCGGTCATCAATGAATCGAGAAAAATGGTTAAGCTGAATCCTGAAATCATAATTTGCGATATTGACGCCACCATTACCGATGTCAACCGGGTCGACGGCAATACCAATGATTCTTTCCGCGATGACATCTTTGCGGCAATTTCCGGTATGATTGCGCTAAAAAGAGGTATCAGCAGAGAAATCGCCAGAGGAATGCTGGAAGATTATGCCAACAACCTTGTGATCTGGTGGGACTATAATGATTTTATCGCCGATTTTGATCTGGATACGGTAGAATTCTGGAGGAAACTGCGTGAAATTCATCAACGGGCGCTCCTGCCCTGCGAAGATGCGGTGAATATGATAAAGTATTTATACGGCGCGGGAAAGCGAATGTACATTGTCAGCAATAATCCGATTACAGGATGTCTGCTGAAACTGGAAAGGGCAGGGCTTGGAACACTCGAAGGTTCACCTTATTTTGAGCGTATTTTCGGTACTAATATTACCCGGGGGATGAAGAAACAACTGCCGATGTGGAAACGGGTTATTGCATCGTTTGATGTTCCGGCGTCCAAAATGGTTACGGTGGGAGATAATAAGGAGGAGGATTTCAAATATCCGGCGATGGCCGGAATCAGGAATTCAATTATTGTCCGGCGCGATGCCGTTGAAGCGGTGTCAGAGATGGCTGAAGGGTATATCCAGGTCAACAGCCTGAATGAAGTAAGAAATCTGATATTTTGAGCCGAAAAGGAGTGATCATGCGTTATTTACTGGTTGCCATGCTGCTTGGTTTTTCTTGTCTGGCAAGCGGCGATGAATTAAAAATCGATCCGGCTGATGCGACTGTAGTGCTGTCCGCCGGAGCTTCCGCAACCGAACGTTTTGCCGCAAGTGAGCTTGTCCGTTATGTCAAATTGATTACCGGCAGAGAGATGCCGGTTAGTGCGGATACAGCGCAAACTGGAAGGCATCTGTTCCTGATCGGGCGCGAGGCTGCCGGTAACGGTTATTTAAATGAATTTGATCTTTCAGCAGCCGGCAAAGGTCCGGACAGTTTTATTATTGACGCCCGCGGACAACGTACCGTGCTGCTCGGCGGCGGAGACCGCGGAACGCTGTACAGCGTCTACGAACTGCTCGAACAGCAGGGGTGCCGCTGGTTCTTTCCTGGGCGGCTTGGAGAAGTTGTCCCGCAAAAGAGCGAACTCATACTCCAGTCCGGCAAGCACAAATTTGCGCCTGATTTCATTCAGCGCTCGGTTGATGTCGGGCAGACCGACGGCATCAGCTTTGAGGAAACGATTGACTGGGCGGCAAAAAACCGGTTGAATTTCATGTTCAGCCTGCGCTATCCTATGGTTAAAAAATATCTTCCCCGCGAGAAATGGGATGCCTGGGATAAACGCGGCGGATTGCAGGAATGGCAGTGGATATGCCATAACTTCGACTTTATGATACCTGGTTCCAAATATTTCGCGACTCACCCGGAATACTACGCACTATACAAAGGCAAACGGCTTCCGATGGGCAGCCCGGGACGGCCGGGCTACGGCGGCGGCAATATCTGCACCACCAATCAGGACGTGATAAAAATATGCGCTGATTTCGCCAATGACTGGTTTAACAAGAATCCGCAGGGGATTGTAGTGCCGATGTGGCCGAATGACGGTGCGATTACCTGGTGCGAATGCGACGAGTGCCGCAAACTTAAAGGCCTGAATTTCATGTCCGGGAAGCGCGGATCGATGAGCCGGAGAATGGTTACGTTTGCCAACACCGTGGCAAAAAATGTTGCGGACAAGCATCCGGACCGCTTCATCCTGTGTCCTGCGTATTCGAATTATGTCATGCCGGAGGACGTGCCGGTGGAGAAAAACGTGCTGGTGCAGTATTGCCTGCATGGCGATTATGCTCACGGCATTGACCGCAGCAAGGAAAACGCCGAGGAGAAAGCATGGATTGACGCATGGGCCGCCAAAGCTTCAGGGCATATGGGGGTTTGGGAGTATTTCCTGCTGGGCGACCATTATTCCGCGCCGACTGAAAACGCGGCCATGCTGCCGGTGACTTATCGCGCCAGAGACACGATAAACTATCTGAAGAAAATCGGAGTCAACTGGTATTTTACGCAAACTTCGCCGAAATACTGGAAACATAATATTCTTCCGTATTATGTGACCGCCCGGTACATCTGGCAGGCGGACCGGAACTTTGACCAGTTCGCGGATGACTTTTTCGACAACATGTATGGTGAAGCCGGACAGGATGTGAAGAATTACTATTTGCAGATCGAAAATTCGGTTGCCGCTTCCGACTGGCATCCTTCTGTTTACAGCGATGTGGCGGTGCCTTCGCCGAAAGTGTTCACTCCTGCTATTCTGGCACAATGTGCTGCATTCCTGGACCGCGCGGCAAAGAAAAAACTCACTCCGATTCAGCAGGAAAGACTTAAACTGGTGGAAAATACGTTCAGCAACATCAAATCAAATATCGGCACTCAGTCTGCGCTGGGGATTGATCCGCGCGCTCAATGGCGGATTGAGCGCGGACAGGACGCATATGTAATCAACCCCGACGGACGGGAACTGTCCGACCTGGATATGAAACGGCTGGTGACGAACGCGATTGACTCCGGCAATTTCAACAAGGACTTTGAGCGGATAATATTTCGCGCCAGGAAACGTCAGGTTCCAGTGGTCACGCTGGAAAATGATGCCGTTAAAGTGGCCGCCATCCCTGAATTAGGCGGACGGATAATCCGCTTCAGCGACAAGCAGACCGGAAAGAATTTCCTGAAAGAGCCGTCGGACAGTAATTCGCTGCAGTCCATCGGCGAAGCCTATTTCAACTATGGCGGCTATGAAGAATATATCGGCAAAGCCTTTGCCGGGCCTGGCTGGGAAAATTCCTTTGCCTGGAAAAAAGTGTCCGGAGCCAGCAGCGATTCGCTGGTAATGGATGCTGATATCGGCGATTTTCATTTGCGCCGGACTTTGACGCTGAAAAAAGGTACGGACCTGGCGGTGGAAGTGGAATCGGTTCTGACCAATAAGACGGCCGTGCCGCTGACCACTCAACTGAGGATACATCCGGCATTGAGCTTCGGCGGTGACAGCGGTGAATTCAAGGTGGTTATTCTTGGCGCGGACGGCAAGCTGAAGAATTCCACCGTCAATGCCGAACACGACCGTTTCACGCAGGAAAACGGCGGGGCATGGGCGGTAATTGACACCTCGAAAAACTGCGGCATCGCCAATGTATTTCCGGCTGGTTCAGCCTGGATCTACCTGTGCAAAACCGCCCCGGATACGTTCAACATGGAACTGCTCGGCAAGGAACAGCTTTTAAAACCAGGTGAATCGATTACCTTCAAGCATAAATATCAGATACTTAAAAACGGCATGAATGAATTCAGCAGCTTAATAAAGGGACGTAACTGATGATTGCAAAAATACTATTGACTGCGGTTATGGCGTTCGTACTGGGTATGCTCAGCGCCGAAGAGATCAAAGTCGCGCCGCTGCAGCAGAAATCACTCAATTACGGCGACGGGAAATGCGGAAAAACACTCGAGATGACCGATGCTTCCCGGCTGGTGTTTAAGTCAGACCGCATCAATGCCGCGGGAGGAACGATTGAAGCTGTCGTCAATTTGAAGGCGGTTCCGGAAAAAACATTTGTGTATTTGTTCAGCGTCGGCAACAACGCCCCGCTCTGGTTTTATGGCGGTATTGAAAACGGCAGCCTGGCTTTTATGTTCCGCAAGAAAGCCGCCGGCGGGAAATATGAATACTATGCCACATTGAAGTCTCCATCCGGAATCAACCCCGGGGAATGGACGCATCTGGCCTTCGTCTGGGGCTTCAAAAAGGAAAAGGAATGTATCATGCAGATATATGTGAACGGGAAAGCCGTTGCCGAGAAATTTGATCAGTCCTTTGGAACGCAATGGGGCGCGGCGGATGAGAACTTCTGTATCGGATGCAACTCCGCCGGTGCGGCTCCGGCGCTGAACGGCATGATTGATGAATTGAGGGTTTCCAACTATCCGAAAAAGCCGTCGGAAATTAAAGCGGCATATCAGGAGATGCTGTCCGGCAAGCCGCCCGCTGTAGAGAAAGGCACTTTGCTGCTGCAGCATTTCGATGGTACAGCCGAAGGTACGGCATCCGGCGAGGCAGGCAGTGTTCAGCCTGAAGATATCGCCAGACTGTCGGAAAAAGTTTTGAACGAAGTTTACCCGGAATAAGCTGGAGAATTGCAATGAATGAATTTTCAGAAAACCGCAAACTGCTGCTAAGCGTGGCATTAAAACATGTCGCGGAGATGCTGCATGAGGCGGAAGGTTTTCTGGCTTGCCCGTATATTGATCCGGGCGGTCCATATTCGCGGACTCTATGGGATTGGGATTCATTCTGGGCTTCCCGCGCGCTGCTCGGCATTGCGGAGAAGATCGAAAATGCGGAGCAGGCGGAGAACTTCAGGCGGCAGACGCTTCACTATGCAAAAGGTGCGCTCAAGAACTTTTTCCTGCTGCAAGGCGCGGACGGCAGTCTGCCGATTCTGATTTCGGACAAAAATCCTGACTGGTTTGATTCCCTGACCGTGGCGGAAAACAATATGGCCAAACCGGTACAGGGGCAATTCTGCCTGATGCTTGACCAGTATGGCATTTGGGATAATGATGAAAAAGCATTCTGTCTGAATGCGCTGACCCGGGCGGCGGAATGCCGCAGGCAGCGTTATCTGAACCAGGCTACCGGGCTGTATGTATGGGCCAATGATGTGGCGATCGGGGTTGACGATGATCCTGCCGCCTGGGGGCGTCCGCCGTTTTCCAGCGCCAACATCTTCCTGAACTGCCTTATGTATCAGGATCTGTCCGCCGCCGCCGGCTTCGCCGGGAATTGCGGCGCGGGCGACATTCAGTCCAGGTTTGAGGCTGAAGCCAGACGGCTGAACGAAGCGATCAACTGTTTCTGCTGGGATAAGCGGGACGGCATCTATTATTCGGCGGATGTGCAATGCCGCCAGAACCTCAGTTCGCATCCCGCGTTCGGCACGCTGAATATCAATCTGGAACCGTTCTGGCGCTGTCTGCCGGTTAAAGTCATGAGCTGGGTGTCATTCCTGCCTTTGTGGTGCAGAATTGCAGATCGCGAACAGGCGTCGTCAATGGTCGAGAAACATCTGCTGAATCCGGCGCGTTTCTGGACTCCGTACGGAATACGTTCGCTGTCTGCGGACGAACGGATGTATTCGCCGGATGTATCCAGAGGCAACCCCAGCAACTGGCTCGGGCCGGTATGGATAATTGCCTGCTACATGGCCTGGCAGGGGTTGAAGAATTACGGATATGACAAAGCGGCTTCCGAGCTGGCAGTGAATGTCACGAAACTGCTTGCGGATGATTATCGCGGGAACGGACTGCTGCATGAATACTATCACCCTGAAACCGGCTGCGGCATTTCAGGTCCCGGCTTCCTGAACTGGAATCTGCTGGCCTGCATTATGGAGTAGGAATCATGAATCGAAAACGAAAATTCAAATTAAGTTTCCCGGTGGAAATTATCAACTGGGACGGCAGAGTCATCAGCTTGAAGTCGGACCGGGAGATCGCCGCGCAACTGGAACTGCTGGCTAAAGCGGGGATTTCGGATGTTATGCTTGCCGGCCTGCACCGCGAGGAGCCGCTGGCTTTCGATTTGTTCAAAGCCGCGGTCAGGATCGGTAAAATCATACGTCATTACGGCTTTAAAATATCCTCGCATCACTGTCTGCTGCCGGTGTTCGCGCCGCTGGCGGAGAGCCAGGCCCCGGTGCAGCAGACCATGGAAGACACCGTCCGCTTCTGTCATCAGATGGGGGCTGGAACAATGGTTTTCCATCCCGGCAGAATCAGCGGGCGGCATCATGACGTCCAGTCGATTTTTGCCGGATTTGAAAAAGAAGCGGCGGCACACGGGGTGACGCGCATCATTGAGGTTGCGGCGGAAAATCTCAGATACATGGCGGAAAAAGGTGCTGCGGCGGAGATGCGGATTGCACTGGAGAATGTCGGCAAATTTGAACCGCTGGCGGATATCGGACTGCTGCCGGAACTGATAAAGACGGCGGATATGGCGAACGTGGGGTTCTGTGTTGATTCCGGACATGCCCATGCTTTCGGAGAATCAGTGCCGCAATGGATCAAACTTGCCGGGAGCAAACTTTTTGAGACCCATTTTCACGACAATCATGCCGCGCTGGCCAGTGTGGAACTGGACGCTCCGTTCATCCAGTCGTCAAAATACTTTGATGAACATCTGTTTCCGGGCCGCGGCACCATTCCTTGGGATGAGACGGTTAAAGCATTATTGGAAATAAATTATTCAGGAGCAGTCACTTTCGAAGTCTCTCTAAAACCGGAGGCTGATGCTTTGCGTCAGTACCGGACGATAATTGACTGGTGGCGTCAGACTGAAGCGGAAACGCAAAAACATATAGTGGCAGGGCGGTAATGAAAATAGACAAGAGCATTTATGAAGACAGAGTACGCGCCTGCTGGACGGGCAAGGCTATGGGCGGCGGCATCGGCGCCCCCTATGAGGGAGTGCCGTATCAATTATTCCTGACGGCGGAAGACATCTACCTGGATCAGGGGCCGAACGACGACCTTGAGCTGCAACTGGTGTGGATGCTTTACGCCGAGAAATCCGGGCTGAAACTGGATTCCGCCGCACTGGCCGAAGGCTGGCGGCAGCATATCAAATACGGCATGGACGAATACGGCGCGGCATTGCGGAATATGCAGCGCGGATTGACGCCGCCGCTGTCCGGCGCCGTTGACAACTGGTTTAAGGACGGAATGGGCGCGGCGATCAGGGCTGAGATATGGGCATGCCTGGCGCCGGGACGTCCCGAGCTGGCGGCGTATCTGGCGTCGCAGGATGCCAGTGTGGACCATTGCGGCGACGGCGTATGGGCGGAAATGTTTATTGCCGCCGCATGCAGCGCGGCATTTACCGGATGCAGTTTGACGGAAGCTATGGCGGAAGGTTTGCGGCACATCCCGGCGGATTGCAGGACGGCGCAGGGAATCAAGTTTGTGACCGGACTCTGGCACGGGCAGGTTCCTTATTCTGAATTGCGCCGGCGCATCATGGACAAGTTCGGCAGCCATAACTTCACGGACTGTGTAATGGAATTATGTTTTATTACTGCCGCCATGCTGTATGGCGGGAATGACTTTGAGCAGACCGTGCTTCATGCCGTAAATTTCGGCATGGATACTGACTGCACCGGGGCTACCTGCGGCGCGCTGTTCGGCATTCTGCACGGCACGGCGGCATTTCCTGGCCGCCTTGTCGAAGAGATGAACCCGGAAATCACGGTCAGTGATTTTTTGAGTGGAATCCCCGGACTGCCCCGCTCGATTGATGAATTCACCGCCAGGATCATCACGCTGTCGGAGAAAATCAATATTGAACTGGAAAACGGCCCGGCAAAGACCTTTCCGGCATACCGTCCGGTATCTTACAACCCGCGGGAGCTGCTGCCGCCGGCCTGCTGGCTGGTAATGCCGGACATCAGTGAGAGTGAGGCGCTTGAGGTCGAAAAAACCTTGATGGCGAATGGCCCCGGCCAGACTGTATATCAGGAAGACCGGCGGATTTTTTACGGGACTCAGCTTGACCTTTCGCCTTATGTCAGTTGCTTTAATCACATGCACCTGTATTCTTTTGTGAAAATACCGGAAACCATGGACAATTCCGTGATTATGGCCTGCGCCGATACCGGAATCACCGTCTGGCTTGACGGACGGCAGATGTCGAACTATCACGGACGTCAACTGGCGCTGCCGGCATTCCACCGGACGGAGGGCGGAAGCACCTTTGCATTTCCGATGACCGGAGATAAATATTATCTGATTCATGTCCGGCTGCTTTTCTGCCGCGCCCCGTTGACGCTGTCCGTGGCGGTCGGCAATACTGATTCGCTGTTTGCCGGCGGCGTTGAATATAAAATTTAGCTTGAGGGAAATACGTTTATGGCGGAAAATGTAAACATCAGGGAAATAGCCAGGAAAGCCGGGGTGTCGGTGGCATCCGTGTCGCGCGCGCTGCAGGATTCCCCCTCGAAAAAGATTTCCGCCGGACTCCGGGAGAAGATTCTGCAGATTTGCGATGAGCAGCAGTATTATCCGAATATGCATACTGTCCGGATGCTGAAAAACCGCTCCAATACTGTCGCCCTGCTGGCCCCGCCGGAATGCATTCACATCGAATCCGAATATGATTATATTGACTATAACCTGGCCGGAGTCATCGGCGGCGTGGAGAAGTTTCTGTCCGGCCGCTCCATGTACGCCACCATCGCGTCCATGACTGAAGATTTTATTTCCGGCAAGGAATATCTTAAATTCAGCCGCGGCAAAATGGTGGACGGTTTTATCGCATGGGGGCTTACCAGCCGCGACGAATTTATCAATGAACTCATTGCCGAAGGTGCGCCGCTGGTGGCTGTTCAAGGCGGATTCGGCAAACTCGCCTGCAGCAAGGTTACTGCTCAGGATTATGAAGGAATGAGCCGGATTGTCGAGTATGTCGTGTCGCTGGGACATCGCCGGATTGCTTACATTCCGGCACTGGAAACCTCCTTCACAGGGGTTGAACGTAACCGGGGTTTTGCGGACGCGATGCGCCAGGCCGGACTGACCCCGTTCATGGTCACCGGGGAAACCGGGTTCAATCCTGACATCGGTTACGCCGCCGCCAGTAGAATCTTTAAGGAAAAGCAGAAACCGACGTGCATTGTCGCGCCTAATGATTATGTCGCGCTCGGGGTGCTGAAGGCTGCCGGAGAGTTTAATCTCCGCATTCCCGAAGACATCTCTCTGACCGGTGCGGACGGTATGATGCTGCCTGCCCAGTTGCAGCTCACCACATATCTTTCGCCATCCTTCCAGCTTGGCGTCGCTGGCGCGGAAATGCTCTGCCGGATCATCGACAATCCGGGAATGCCTCCGGAAAACATCCGGTTGCCGGTACGCTTTGTGCCGGGCATGACTGTCGCCAAAATCTGATGCCGGACATTCCGGACACCCCGCCTCTTCATTTTGGACAGCCCTTAACCACAGAGGCACAGAGACACCGCAAAGGCACTTTTTTATTTTGGATATATCCATACCCTCATCCTGGACACCACACTCCGACACTTTGGATAGTCGTTGAGCATAGACTGTTTCGCCCATGCGGCCGGCATAACTAGACGGACAACCGTCCGACTCCGACACTTTGGAGTGTCGTTGAACATAGACTGTTTCACCCATGCGGCCAGCATAACTAGACGGACAACCGTCCGACTCCGACACTTTGGAGTGTCGTTGAACATAATGCTTTTCACTTTTCTCGCTTTTCTCGCTCTCCCGACTCCGACACTTTGGATAGTCGTTGAGCATAGACTGTTTCGCCCATGCGGCCAGCATAACCAGACGGACAACCGTCCGACTCCGACACTTTGGAGTGTCGTTGAACGTAATGCTTTTTACTTTTCTCGCTTTTCTCGCTTTCAACTTTTCTCGCTCCCCCGACTCCGACACTTTGGACACCCGTCCTGCACAAAGTTTTCGTAATATGGGAGTTCTGGGAAGACTGGGAAGACTGGGAGTTCCGGGATATTGCCGTTACCGGCAATCGCTCACCCATTTTCCCAGTCTTCCCAGAAACTCCCACCCGCCCCATAAGACCCCCATAGGCCCCATTGGCCTCATGTTTTCCGGCTATGCGCCTGGCAACCGCCCGTATTTTGGACAGTCTTATCCAGAACAGTTTTTAAGTATCCCGTTTGCTGCATTCGGTTCTCATTCTGAATCCTCACTCCTGATTTTTTGTTGATTTTTGCCACACTGCATTCATGCAATGTCTTTTTACTATTAGTAATTTTGTCAATCAAAAAAGTCGCAAAGATTTAATATATAGTATCTTAAATGCATATATATGCATATTTTTTTTACCATTGACACATAAAAAAAGCACGCAGGAAACCCCGTTTGCCGCGCTTGAATTTCAGCAAAACTAAATTAGGTTAGGTAATAACAGGAGGTTGCGAGTTCATTTCAGATTTTATGTCAGGACCGATGATGACTTTGAATCTTGAATTTTAATCCGCGAGCCTTTGTTTAAAAGCATATCCAATTTTAATGCGGGAGGGGAGCGTTTAAAAAGGTGGAGTCGGGACTGATACAGTCCATTGTTCAGAGAAAATGTTCAACTTTAGTATGGGAGGAGTTTATCATGTCCAGAATTCTTTTGTCTGTCTTTTCATTCGTCTTAATTTCCGCTTTCGCGGTAAATGCCGAACCGGCTTTTAAAGAGCTTTATGATTCCGCCGTCAAAAACTATAATCAGAAAAAATATGACGACAGTCTGCAGGATATTGATAAAGCTTTAGCGCTGACCGAGAATGACGCCGAAAAACTTCAGGCGCTGTTCTGCAAATACAATAATTATATTGCACAGCGGAAACTTGCGGACGCCGCCGGGGCCGCCGGGGATATCGCCAAACTGGAGAAGTTGACCGGCGCACAGAGAAATCTGTGGCTTTTTAATCAGATCAAAGCGTATTACGATAGCGGCAAATTTGATGAATGCATTACCGCCTGCGACCAGTTGATCCGCTCAGACGAGCAGGAAAACCGGGAGCTTGGATATCATTACAAAGCCATCGCTTATTCCAGAAAAAATGATAACGACAAACTGTTTGACAACGCAAATAAATTCGCCGGGGATATTGGCGAGTCAAGACATCCCATGTATTACCGGGCGGTCATCTGGCAGATGACCGCGTTGAACACTAAAAAGGAGTATGACAAGGCGATTGCGGTTATTACTCCGGCGGAAGCCAAAAGGATTCCGGGCGTGATGAAAAGCGAATATTACAATCTGCTCGGCAATATTTACAGAAACAAGAAGAAAAACACCGAAGCCGCCGCCGCTTTTGAAAAAGCCGCCCAGGGCGATCATACTTATCAGGGCGCTGTCGGATGGTTTTCGCTCGGCGATGTCTATGCCGGCATGAATAGAGACAGTGAGGCAATGTACGCCTTTACCAAGTGCTATGAAATGAACGAAGGCAATCCGGGGTACAAGGTTATTTCAATCGTCAGATGCGCGGAACTGCTTAACAAAAGCAGCAAATCCGAAGAGGCATTGGTTCTGCTTGAAAAAGCAGATGCGTTTCCGGGAGCCAATCCGGAATGGGGGGCGCGCGGCAAAATCCTGGCCGCAAAAATACTGGTGCAGCAGAATAAAAAAGATGCCGCTAAAAAGCAGCTTGCGGCCGCCGTCAATGTAAAAGGCGCTCCCGCCGCCGTCATAACCCAGGCCAAAGCCGAACTCGAAAAATTAAAATAATTCAGCAACCCGCTGTGGTAGACAATTCATTGCTGCTGAGTGGGGGATGGTTACTTGGATTTATTGTCACAGTTTCCGGGTTTGTCGTGGTAGCGCTAATTTTTTTCAGTAGTTGGCATCGTCCGAGTCGTAATTGTTATCGCAATGTATGAACATGGCAAAGTTCATCATATCGTTTTTTTGAAATATAAAAAGCAATTATGTCGTTACAATGATTTTCTACTAGTTGTTGTTTCAGAAAGAAACAATAGCCCTTGAACCAGCAGTCCATTTTTCGGCTTAACTTTTTTAATTTTCCTTAATTCACAGGTAACTTCACCTATGAATAAATTGGCATGATCGCCTTGAAGTTCGTCAAGTATCCGCCTGACAGCTTCAATATTATGCCCATCAAGGAATCTTAATGTGGATGAAGCAAGATATTCCCGCTTTATCTCAAAAGTTAACCACTTCCTTTTTAGAGCTTCGGCGGCAAATCCAGTAGTGTTTGATCCCCCAAAAATATCTAGAACCACATCCCCCTCGTCGGTTAGCATCTTGATAAAGAATGCCGGGAGTTCCGAAGGGAATCGCGCAGGATGGCGTTCAATACCTAGTTCTTTGCAGAGTCGGAAATAGCTTGAATTGCTATCGGTATTTGGTATAGAAAGAAGGTTGGATGGAATTGCTCCTCCATTATCCTTGCCAAACTCCGCACTTATATCATGGCCTGAAGGACGTTTTTTGGGAGTGTAGAAATTTTTTGGGTCTTCGATCAACTTTTTCATCCGATCAGAATACGGAGCCAATACTTTCCGGACATCGGCTTTGGGAAAATCTGACTTACTAAACCACCATACCGTATTGACTGAATCCTTTGCTCTGATTTTTCGTTTATTTACCCATTCAATTGGCGATGGTAATTTCGCTGGATTAAACCAGTAGAAATCTTCAGCAAGGCGAAACCCGATTTCATCGCAAAAAGCCAAGAGAACGCGGAAGTTATACAGAGAGCGTGATGGTATGCCAGAACGGTATGCCCCCCCTAAGTCTAGAATGAAACTTCCGCTTTCCTTGAGGACCCGAAAAACCTCTTGTCCGAATGGCTTAATCCACTGGACGTATTCTGTTTCCTCAACATTACCATATGTTTTTTGCCGCCGGAGCGCGAATGGCGGTGATGTCATGACCAGATCAATGCTGGCGTCTGGTAATTCTGCTAGAAGGTTTAGCGAATTTCCAACATACGCCTGCCCGCTGGCTGTGTGATAGAAAGGTTTGCTCCGCATATCAGTATTCCTTCAGGTCATTGACCCAGCTTGCCAAAATCTGCCACAAGACACTTGCGGCAAAATAAACTTCCGAATCTGCTTTACAGATGGCTTCGATATCATTCTGGATGAAATTCTCTTTACCATAGCCAATGATATAACTCATCCATTTTCTAAGATTCTCGTCGGCTCCGGGAATTATATCTGATGGATTGAATTTGCCGATCCTGGCAAGCACCCACGATAGGCCATCACGCTTGGCAGGATTCTCATTTTTCATGATATTGAGCAAGTGAGGAATTTGTGGTTCCGCAATCCGTAAAAGCGCACGTGCAGCTTCAACCTTGATCTCCAAAGGGCTTGAATTGAATGTATCAGCAAGCGCAGATGCTGACGTGGCGGAAGCAAATTGACCAAGTGCCCACGCTGCCCCTGCGCGAAGTTCATCATCACGTTGCGAGTCCCGCAACACTTCTATCAGTAACTGTTCGCTACGATTCTTTTGAATTTCAGATGTGACAATGACCGTTTCAAGCTGAGTTTCAAGAGGAACGATTATGGCTGGACTATGCAACTTGCTTTCTATGAATTCCCACCCGTTCGGATCATCATATGCCGCAAGTGCGGCTGCCGCCTCAAGTTTGACGTAAATATCCTCATCGACATCAGCGATTCTAGCTTTTAGTTCTAGTTTTGCAGTCGCATCATAGCCTTTATACCGCAATGCTTTTGCGGAGGCGTAACGCTCACTCATATTGACGCTTGTGAGCTTGTTTATGAAATAAGCAGCATTTACCGGGGAAGGACACGGAAGTGCTGTTTTTACCGGGACTACCGCAGCCACAATCTGGTTGGCTTCGACGGTTTCACCAACGTTGACCTGCGGCAGTAGGTTTATGCTATTTCGCCGGCTCAATTGGATCGTCTGTTTTCGCTCTTTCTCGGCGATAGGGACAAGGCTGACCCTGCTGCCAAGTTCAACCGCCGAAACTCTTGATTGCTGGTTGGCGGCAGCACATGTCCACATCACCCGTCTTTCTGATCCTTCTTCAACACCTTTCGGCTTCGTGATAGATACCTGTTCATTAGTGAATGCTTGCCGCATGTCTCTGACACTGATGAAGTGAACAGGGGAGATTTGCTTCAGGTTTATCGGAGAATCGCTGTTTTGATTGAAAACAACAATTGAAACAAAGTCGTCATCACGCATGCCAGCATACCAAGTTCGTTTATCGTCATTGATGGAATGGGACATTGATATTTCAAGCTTGGTCTTGCCGCGTGATTCAAACCTTAGCCCCGTGCTCAAGCATAAGATGTCAGGAACTCGCACTCTCTTTATTTTAATTTTCTTCCATATTTTGAAGCCAGTAGAGCCGCGCTCAAGTTCAATTGGGTTAAACCCCATCTCCTTTAGTCGGTTGATTGTTGCATTCGTGCCTGCTGCACCAACAACGAGTTTTCTTAAAAAACTGTCATCACTTTTGAAATTATTTGCCACAATACCACCTTAATGATTTATTTAGAATGCTCAGCATCTCAGCGTGCTATCGATCTCTGCTGATGCCTAACAGTTATTCTCATTTTGTAATAATAACCTGTAACCGTCAAAAGGCAACAAAAACTATTAGCAAACATTCAAAAATCTGTTTGTTTTTATGGTCAGTCAGGCGGTTCTGGATGACTGCTGGTTATCGGTTATCCGCCTACTGCTCTTTGATCCAGCGGTCTTTGTTGTAATCGTGGATTTCGGTCAGGATGTCTTCGACGTTCTTGGTCAGACTCCATTCGGGGTAGTGGGATTTGAATTTGGAGACGTCGCTGATCCACCAGATGTGGTCGCCGACGCGGTTGTCATCGGTGTAACGGGTGTTCATTTTCTGTCCGGTGATTTTTTCGCACAGCACAATTGCTTCCTGCATGGAGCAGTTGCTGAAACGGCTGCCGCCCATGTTGTAGGCTTCGCCGCCGCGGGGGGCCTGGTAGAAATGCCAGAACGCGTTAATCAAATCTTCCGAATGAATGTTGTCGCGGACCTGTTTGCCCTTGTAGCCGAAGATGCGGTATTCCTTGCAGGTGATGGCGCATTTCATCAGATAGGCCAGGAAGCCGTGGAGTTCGGCGGCGGAATGGCGGGGGCCGGTCAGGCAGCCGCCGCGGATGAGGCCGGTCTTCATGCCGAAATATCTGCCGTATTCCTGCACCATGACGTCGGCGGCGACTTTCGAGGCGCCGAAGAGTGAATGTTTGCAATGGTCAATGGACATGTTCTCGTCAATGCCGTGCGTGAAATAGGGATGGCTGACGTCGATTTCCCAGCGGGTGTCGAGTTCGACCAGCGGCAGCAGATTGGGATTGTCGCCGTAGACTTTATTGGTTGAAGTGAAGATGAAAACCGCATCGGGGCAGAACTGCCGGGTGGCTTCCAGCATATTGAGCGTGCCGTTGGCGTTGACGCCGAAGTCGGTAAAAGGTTCGCGGGCGGCCCAGTCGTGCGACGGCTGGGCGGCGGTGTGAATCACCAGCGCGATGTCCCGGCCGAAATCGCGGAAAATATCGCTGATGGCGCTGAAATCGCGGATGTCGGCGGATTTCGGGATAAAGTTCGGATAATTGATGACCAGTTCGGATTCGACCCATTTGGTGGAGGCGTCGTCGCCGAAGAAGTATTTCCGCATGTCGTTGTCAATGCCGACGACATCGAATCCTTTGTCACAGAAAAACCTTACAGCTTCAGAACCGATCAGCCCGTTGGAACCGGTGATTACCGCAGTCTTCATATTAAACTTCCGCCATATTTATGTTTGCTGATTTTAAAACCGCTGTAATATAATCTGAATCCGCGGGAAAAGCAAAGGGGAGGAAAGAGAGAAGTCAGGAGTCAGCGTTTGACTTCCGGTTTTAGTAGATTGGTATTACTCCGTTTTTGCGGAATTGCAGCGGGGTGGTTTTTTGATAGCCTTTGAACGCCCGGATGAAATTTGCCGGGGTTTCATAGCCCACGGCGAAGGCGATTTCTTTGCAGTTCATCCGGGTGTCTTTCAGGAGATGGCAGGCGTGGATGATTTTCCGGCGGGCAATAAATTCATTCGGCGTGATGCCGGTCTGCTGCTTGAACAGCCTGGAGAAATGTTCCCGCGAGATATGGAGTTCCGCCGCCACCTGTTCACAGCTTACCTTTTCGCCGATCCGGGAAATAATCATCTGCTGCGCTTTAAGGATGAGCCTGGATGAATGGTTCTCCATGTGTTTCTGTTCGCGTGTTTCCGCCAGCATATTGATGACGCCGAAGACCAGCGCGCTGCCTTCGTGGGGGGACAGCACATGCACCGGTCCCCGGCTGTTCTGCAGGGCCAGCAGTTCGAGTATCAGCGGATGCGTCTCCGGGATGCGGTAAGTGCGGCCGTAGCGGCTGATTACGCTTTTCAGCATATTCTCCGCGAACTCGCCCTTGAAACTGAACCACATGAAAGTCCATGGTTCAGTTGCATCCTCCGGATAATAATATTTGACGCCCGGCTCCAGGCCGGCGCACACATAAGCGATTCCCGGCAGCAACGGATATTTGTGTCCATCGGCTTCCTCAAAACAGCCCCGTCCTTTCAATGTGTAAACAAACAGGCCGTTGAAGCGGCCTGAAGCATTCCGGTAGACCGGACTGAACTGCGTCTCCGTCTCCAGATGGACAGGAACGGGGAAGCCTTCCAGCCCCCGGTAGGTTTGAAAAATGATGTCGCGGACCATCATAAATCACGTCCTGATAATAAATATCATTTAATGAATACTTTTAAACACATTATGCTGTGGAAACATTTAAATTATACATCATAATATAACTATATCAATCATTTATTTAAAAAAAGGACTTGGCATTATGTCGCTTACACCGCGTGAAAATCTGTTAAAGTTATGGCGCCGCGAAGGTTTTGAATACGTTCCTGCCCATTTCTGGCTATGTCCGTCATTGATCGAAGAATTCAAGCAGCGCTACGGCAATGCCGAATTTTATGTGGACAAATTTAATTTTCCGTTTCGTTATGTCGGCGCGGCGGTGAAAGAGAACAAGCAGGACTGGACGCGGTATTATCCGGGCGTGATATTTAATCCCGGAACCAAAATCGGCGATGACGGCGTGGCGCATGAACCGCATTCCGGCTCCATGCACATGACCCGGATGCACCACCCGATGAAGAACTTTACCAGCCTGGATGAATTTAAGGCCTATCCGTATCCGGAATTGCGCCATGACTGTATGGAACAGTTGATTCCGGCAGTGCAAAGCTTCCATGACCGGGGACTGGCGGTAATGGGCAGTCCGGGTTCCATCTGGGAAAACTCCTGGGCCATGCGCAGTATGGAAGAATTAATGATGGATATGATGACCGGTGACGAGAAGGCCGTATATCATCTGGACCGGATCACTGAACTTGTCCGGGCGCGGGTGGTCGCGCTGGCCGGGGCCGGAGTTGACTTTATTCATCTCGGCGATGATATCGGCATGCAGCACGCCATCATGATGTCCGAAGAACTTTACCGCGCCTGGCTCAAGCCGCGTTTCGCGCAAGTCATCAAAGCGGCCAAAGCGGTTAAACCGGATCTGCTGTTCAGCTATCATTCCTGCGGTTATGTCGAACCGTTCATTCCCGACCTGATCGAAATCGGCGTGGACATCCTGAACCCGGTTCAGCCGGAGTGCATGAGCTTTGAGAAAATTCACGCCGAATACGGCGATGTCCTGTCATTCTGGGGAACCATCGGCACGCAGACGACGATGCCGTTCGGCAAACCGGAAGATGTACGACGCGAGGTGCTCCGCAATCTGAAGATTGCCGGCGGGAAAGGCGGCCTGCTGTGCACGCCGACGCATCTTATTGAACCGGAAGTACCATGGGCCAACATTGAAGCCTATCTTCAGGCCTGCCGCGATTTTAAATTATAAATGATGCATTTAGTTCAAAACCCGGATGGCGGAACCTCGAAGAAATCGGCGGCTGGATTGACATTCAGGAACATGCCTGTTGTCTTTGATTTTATGGTTGCGCCGGGGAAATAGATGGTGTATTCAACCGGCAGATTCACTCCGTCATAAGCGCCGTAATTGTAGAAATCCGTGACCACTTTCATATTGCGTCCGAATTCCGGCGCGGTGATTTCTGTCCGGCGGATAAACCAGTTGTTCCGGTCCACATAGATAATATACGGCGGCAGTTTTAACTCCGGCGGCGGATAGCATGTCAGCATGGCGCAGTCGAAATTATTCAGTTTATATTTCTTTTTGTCCCACACAATTCTGGTGAAAATATGGTTGAATCTGGCGCCGGGATGCATGAAACTGACCAGGAAGCGCATCGGTTCGACTGCCGGGCCGCTTAGTTTTGGAACTGAGCCGATGGCGGTTTTCTTCCAGAAAGTTTGTCCGTTGAAGCCGCGCGATTCAAGCTGGAACGCGCCCATTTTCGTATCCGCCCGGTATTTGTCCGGATTGACAAAACACGCGGTCAACTGGCTTTTAACGCCTTTGCTTTCGATGACATTTTGAATCTGGATCATAATGGAGGACGCTTTGGACAGTTTGTGCGCCGGATCAACCGCGGCAGACATCTTTTGCAGAATGGTTTTCACTTCCGGCGGATTAAGCTCCGCTTCCTGCGCGTGCAACGGGCAGATCAGCGACAGGAGGATCAGCAGGATATTCAGTTTAAGCAATAATTTCATTTTTTACCTTATTGAAGCGCATACGGTGAATGACGTCTGCGGTAATCGGCCGGAGTAAAGCCGCAGTTTTTCTTGAACGCCCGGTAGAAACATTCCAGATTGAAAAAACCGCATTCAAACGCGACTTCCTTGATGCTCTGTTCGCTGCCCGCCAGCAGCGTTTTCGCTTTATGCAGACGACGGTTGAGAATATACTGATGCGGTGAAATGTATAAATATTTTTTGAAAAGAGCGAACAGATAAGGTTCGCTGACGCCTGCTCTTTGCGCCAGATCGCGGACCGGGAAATCGCCATCCGTCAGATCGTCAATGACTGCCATCGCCCGCTTGACCGCCAATGGATAGTCCGGCGTATCTTTGCGCCGCGTATAGCAATATGCTTCCCAGAACACCCGGTTGTATAAATATTTCCCGAGCACATCCCGGTCATAGGAATTATCATGAAAACAGCGCTGCGCGTCCTGGGAAAAATCAACCGCCGATTGTTCGTCATGCCATTGGGTGACCCTGGGCAGCACCCGGTTGCGCAATTTGACTTTGAACGCCAGCACCAGGCAGCGGTACGGATCATCCGGCGGCGTGCGGTGAATGGTCATTTCCTTGCTCAAATGCCAGAACACAGCTCCTTTGCCGAACGTCATATCCACGCCGCCAGATTCAAAGAATATTTTCCCGCCGGTCAGAATTTCAATATATTCCGTTCCCAGCGGAATGCGGTGAGGCGTAACCGTACGTCCGTACGGCGCTTCAAAATAGCCGACATTCACCAGGCTTTCGTACATATCCGAATTGATTATGTGACCTTCCATAAATGCAATCAATAAATAATAGTTTTTGTCAATTGATAAATAACGTTCCGCGCAATAGAATATAAGTCATAGTATTTTTTTTGAAAGCATCCGTATAAACGTTTTTCATTTTTCTTAATTAAGGAGAAAACCAAATGAAACCGATTTCAGTCCAGTTGTATTCGTTGAGAGAGCAGGCGGAGAAGGATTTTGTCGGAGTGTTGAAAAGAGTCGCGGCCATCGGCTACAAAGGAGTGGAACCGGCGGGATTCTGGAATCTCACCCCGAAAGAGTTGAAGAAGATCGTTACAGACCTGGGCATGGAAATATCCTCCACTCACAGTCCGTGGGCCAATCCCGACAACCTGAATCAGGTGATCGAAGTGGCCGGCGAGCTTGGCATTGACCTGGTGGCCTGCGGTTACGGCCGGAATGAGTTCAAGGACCTTGATTCGATTAAAGCCACCGCCGAAAAAGTCAACGGCATGCAGGCGAAACTCGCCGCCGCCGGACTTACGCTTTTCCAGCATAATCATGATTTTGAATTCGAACGCATCAAAGGCCGCATCGCCTATGATATTTACGCGGAACTCTGTCCGAAAGTTAAATTCGAACTGGACACCTACTGGGCCGCCAATTTCGGGCATGAAGACGCCGCCGAACAAGTCAAAAAATTCAAAGCCCGCTGCGTCCTGCTTCATATCAAGGACGGCATGTTCGACAAAGAGCACAACACCATGGTCGCGGTCGGCTCCGGCAAGAACAACATTCCGGAAATTATCGCCGCCGCCGATGAAAAAGTCACCCGCTGGATGGTGGTTGAGCTTGACCGCTGCGACACCGATATGTTTGAAGCCGTGGAACAGAGCTACAAATACCTGATTTCAAATAAACTGGCCAGCGGTAACAAATAACCGGTAAAGGGAGAAGCAGGAAATGAAAAAAGTTAAAATCGGTATCATCGGCTGCGGACACATCAGCAATGCGTATTTCAGCGCGGCAAAACGCTTCGACATCCTTGAAGTAGTCGCCTGTGCGGATATCAATCCGGCGGCGGCCAAGGCCAAAGGCGAAGAACATAAGGTAAAAGCAGTAACCGTCAACAAGCTGCTGGCTGATCCCGGCATTGAGATCGTCGTCAATCTGACCATTCCCAAAGCCCATGCTGAAATAGCGCTGAAAACCCTTGAGCACGGCAAGCATGCCTACTCCGAAAAGCCGTTCGCCGTCACCTGCGAAGAAGGCAAAAAGATTGTCGCCGCCGCGAAAGCCAGAAAGCTGCTCGTCGGCTGCGCCCCGGACACGTTCCTCGGCGGCGGCCAGCAGACCTGCCGCAAACTGATTGACGACGGCTGGATCGGCCGCCCGATCGGCGGAACCGCGATGTTTATGGGTTACGGTCCCGAAAGATATTACCATCCGTCCCCCGCTTTCTTCTATGAAAAAGGCGGCGGCCCGATGTTCGACCTTGGCCCCTACTATATCACCGCGCTGGTCAATCTGCTCGGTCCGGCCAGACGCGTCTGCGCCATCACCGCGAAGTCGTTTGACGTCAGAGAAGCCGGTCCCCAGGCGCTGATCAAACGGGAAAAACTGCCGGTTGAAGTGCCTACCCACCTGGCCGGAGTCATTGAATTCCGCAACGGCGCGATCATCAACATGATCACCAGTTTCGACGTGTGGAAACAGGGGCACAATCCGATTGAGATCTACGGTACCGAAGGCACGCTTTTCGTGCCGGACCCGAATGGTTTCGGCGGCCCGGTTAAACTTGCCAAAGGCGGCGTGCCGAGCCCGGTGATCAGCGAATGTCCGCTGTCCCACATCTACACCGAGAACTCCCGCAGCATCGGCACGGCGGATATGGCCTATGCATTGCAGTCCGGACGCAAACACCGCTGCAGCGGCGCGCTTGCCTTCCATGTGCTTGAGATCATGGAATCATTTGAAAAGTCCAGTCTTGCCGGCAAACATATCGAACTGACGACCACCTGCGAGCGCCCCGCGGCGCTTCCGCTCGGCCTTCAGGACGGTCTGCTCGACCTGTAAGCTGCATTGGAAAATTGAATGGAAGCCGGAGGAAAGTAATTTTCTCCGGCTTTTTTATTGGCTTGATAAAGCTGAAAACAGGGTTAACTTAATTTTTATGAGGAACGATCAATTATTGGTCTTTGCGGGCGTATGGCAAACACGGAGGACATCATGAGTGACATTGGCGACAATCCTTTAAAGCAACTGAGCAATCTCGAACAATCAATCTGGCTGGACTATATCCGGCGGGATCTGATCTCCGGCGGCGATCTCCGGCATCTGATCGAAAACGACGGACTGCGCGGCATGACATCCAATCCCGCGATTTTTGAAAAGGCGATTTCGGGCAGCAATGATTATGATGCTGATATTCGCGCGCTGGCTGCCGGCGGTAAAAACTGCAAAGAAATTTACGATGCAATCAGCCTGCGGGATGTCCGCGATGCCGCCACGGTGTTCCGCCCGGTCTATGCCTCCACCAGCGTGCTCGACGGTTATGTCAGCCTGGAAGTCAATCCGCATCTGGCGCATGACACGCAGGGCACTATCGAAGAAGCCCGCCGTCTGTGGCAGGAACTGGACCAGCCCAATGTCTTCATCAAAGTTCCGGCCACCCTCGAAGGCTTGCCCGCCATCCGCCAGTTGATCAGTGAAGGAATTAATATCAATGTAACACTGATTTTCGGTCTGCCGCGCTACCGCCAGGTTGCGGAAGCCTATATTGCCGGCATGGAAGACCGCTGCAGCCAGGATAAACCGTTAAGACATGTCGCTTCAGTCGCCAGCTTCTTTCTCAGCCGCATTGACACGCTGATTGATCCGATACTGGAAAAAATAATCCAGCAGGACGCCGCCAATGCCGTACTGGCCGTGAAACTGCGCGGCGAGGTTGCCGTTGCCAGCGCCAAAGCCGCTTATCAGATATACAGGGAATTATTTTTCTGCGAACGCTTTCAGAAACTGATGGACAAAGGCGCTCTCGTGCAGCGTCTGCTCTGGGCCAGTACCGGCACCAAGAACCCGCAATACAGCGATGTGAAATACGTTGATTCCATTATCGCGCCCAACACCGTCAATACGGTGCCGGTGGAAACGCTCAACGCTTACCGCGACCACGGCCAGCCGGCAATCCGGATTGAAGACGATATCGCCGCTGCTATGGACGTGTTCAAATCCCTGCCGGAGCTGGGCATCAGCATTGATCAGGTGACACAGCAGCTTGAAGATGAAGGCGTCGAAAAGTTCAACAAGCCGTATGATGACCTGATGCAGATCCTGGAGAAAAAATCTCAGGAGGCGGCAAAAGCGGAGTGAGCCGGGTAAAACCGCAATTTTAACAAGATGAGGAGGTGACTATGAATAAGCCGTTATCCAGTGACATGCTGCGTAAAATGAATGCTTACTGGCACGCCGCCAACTATCTTTCCGTCGGGCAGATTTATCTCTATGACAATCCGCTGCTGAAAAAACCGCTGACGCTGGACCATGTGAAGCCGCGTCTACTCGGCCACTGGGGAACCACGCCGGGACTGAATTTCATTTACGTTCATCTCAACCGGCTCATCAATAAGTACGATCTGAATGTGATTTACATCACGGGCCCCGGTCATGGCGGCCCCGGCCTGGTCGCCAATACCTATCTGGAAGGCACCTACAGCGAGTTCTACCCGAACATCACTCAGGATGAAGAGGGCATGAAAAAGCTGTTCAAGCAGTTTTCCTTTCCCGGCGGCATTCCCAGCCATGTGGCCCCCGAAACTCCGGGCTCGATCAATGAAGGCGGCGAACTTGGTTATTCGCTGGCTCACGCTTACGGTGCGGTATTTGACAACCCGGACCTGATCGCGATGTGCGTGGTCGGCGACGGCGAAGCCGAAACCGGCCCGCTGGCCGCCAGTTGGCATTCCAATAAATTTCTGAATCCGGTTCATGACGGCGCGGTGCTGCCGATCCTGCATTTGAACGGCTACAAAATCGCCAATCCAACCGTACTGGCGCGCATCAGCCACGAGGAACTGGACGAACTGTTCCGCGGCTATGGTTACAAACCGTTCTTTGTCGAAGGCGACAAGCCGCTGGAAGTCCACCAGATCATGGCGGAGGTAATGGAAAAGGCCATCAATGAAATCAGGGAAATCCAGGCAAAGATCAGGGCCAAAGGCTTTACTAAACGCCCGATGTGGCCGATGATCATCATGCGCACGCCCAAAGGCTGGACCGGCCCCAAAGAAGTTGACGGACTGCCGGTAGAGGGTACATGGCGTTCGCATCAGGTGCCGCTGGCCGAACTGGCAACCAAGCCCGGACATTTGAAGATGCTTGAAACGTGGATGAAAAGCTACAAGCCGGAAACGCTGTTCGACGAAACCGGCAGACTCATTCCCGAGCTGGCGGCGCTGGCTCCGAAAGGCGACCGGCGCATGGGCGCCAATCCGCATGCCAATGGCGGGCAGTTGCTGCATGAATTGAAAATGCCTGATTTCCGGAAATATGCCATTGATGTTCAAAGTCCGGGGACGGTCACGGCTGAATCCATCCGCAGCATGGGCGCATTTGTCCGCGACATTATGAAGCTGAACTGGGATCGCCGCAATTTCCGGGTCTTCGGCCCCGATGAAACCGCCTCCAACCGGCTGGGAGCCTTGTTTGACATCACCGAACGGGTTTCCACCGCGAAAATATTGAAAACCGATGACCATGTTTCGCCCGACGGCCGGGTAATGGAAGTGCTCAGCGAGCATCTTTGCCAGGGCTGGCTGGAAGGCTATCTGCTCACCGGACGGCACGGCCTGTTCTCCTGCTACGAAGCGTTTATTCATATTGTGGATTCAATGTTCAACCAGCATGCCAAATGGCTGAAAGTGTCCCGTCACATCCCGTGGCGGCGGCCGGTTGCCTCGCTGAACTATCTGCTCACTTCCCATGTATGGCGGCAGGATCACAACGGTTTCAGCCATCAGGACCCCGGCTTTATCGATCACGTCGTGAACAAGAAGGCGGAGATCATCCGCGTTTATCTGCCGCCGGATGCCAACACCCTGCTTTCGGTGACCGACCACTGCATGCGCAGCCGCAATTACATCAACGTTATTGTCGCGGGCAAGCAGCCGCAGCTCCAGTGGCTGGATATGGATTCCGCGATCAAGCACTGCTCCGCCGGACTCGGCATCTGGGGCTGGGCCAGCAACGACCAGAACTGCGAACCCGATGTGGTGATGGCCTGCGCCGGCGATGTCCCGACCCTGGAAACACTGGCGGCAGCCGAACTGCTGCGTCAGCATTTGCCGGAATTGAAAATCCGCGTAATCAACGTGGTGGATCTGATGACGCTGCAGCCGAGTACCGAACATCCGCATGGACTTAACGATAAAGATTTCGACATGCTGTTCACCAAAGATAAACCGGTCATTTTTGCGTTCCACGGCTATCCGTGGCTGATTCACCGCCTGACCTATCGCAGAAACAATCATGCCAATCTGCATGTCCGGGGCTATAAGGAGGAAGGCACCACCACCACGCCGTTCGATATGGCTGTGCTGAACGAGATTGACCGTTTCCATCTGGCCGGCGACGTCATCGACCGCATCCCCGGTCTGGGTTCAAAAGCGGCGTATGTCAAACAGTTCATCCGTGACCGGCTGATCGACCATGAGAATTACATCCGGATTCACGGCGACGACATGCCGGAAATAAAAAACTGGGAATGGACTTTGGGATAAGCTCCTGAAACAGAAAATTAAAAATAAAACTATTTATATCAGCATATTTTTTGTTCTGTTATTTTCGATTTTGTATTCTCCGGGAGTGTTTTTTTCGAGCTTCCTGAAAATCCGGTGAAAGTAGGCGGGATCGGAGAAGCCGCATCGGTATGCGGTTTCGCTTATCGTGAGCGAAGTCGAGGATAATAGCGCTTTTGCATTGCTTATCCGGTTTTTATTGAGCAGTTCAGGATAGGTCATATTGAACAGCTTTTTGACAAGCTGTCCGGTACGGGATACGGAGAGACATAAATGTTTCGCCAGGTGCTGAATCGTTATGTTTTTCTGACAATTCTGTCCGATATATTTCTCTATTTCCCATTTGATTTTTTTCTCATGTGAAAAGAAAATAACTTCTTCTCTGGCCAGCAGTATTTCAATTCTGGACTTGAGCGATTTGGCGATTTCCTCTATATCCTTGAAGTCTTCCTGTTCAATATACGGGAGCTCTTTATGAAGTTCATGGTTAACGTCTTCACTACCGCACCGGCATGCAATTGCATCCGGGATTGCGGCAGGATATTTCAATCTGAAGATCCCGATGAATATTGTTCCAAGAATATCCGGCCCTTCCATAATTGGCGCGGCATACTCGATCACTCCGGCATGGCATAGCTTAAAGAATCCGTCGGGATGTCCGGCTAATGCTATCTGTACATTGCGCGTTTCGAAAGACATGCATTTGCCGAGACCGCATTTATCCTTGATATGTTCACAGTATTTATTGTCATGCTTGAATTTTTCTCCATGAAAATAATTCCTTATTCTGCCGGAATAATCATGGAAGCATATTTTCAGTCCGCAGCGTCGTTCAAATGCCCCGATCAGCTCTATAAGTTCATTCATGGTTTCAATCCAAATAATAATATACTGGAATAATACATCACAATTATTGAAAAGTACATTGCTGTTAAAAATAAATCAAGTATAATTATATATTAAAGTTTACAACAAGGATTTGACATGAACAATCAGATGCAGGATAAGATTTATGATGCGGTGATATTCGGCGGCGGATTTTGCGGACTCGGGGCGGCGTTTGAACTGAGTGCGGCGGGCCGAAGTGTCCTGATCGTTGAGCCGAGGTCTTCCGCGGGCTGGGAAGCGACATGGGCATATAATCTGGAGCTTGAGCGCGGCATATCGAAATATGCAGACGTGCTCCTGGATAAAATCTCCGCAGCCGGCGCCGTTGCCGGCAAACGGATAGATCCTGTAGCCGCGGAAATCGCACTGCTGAAAATGCTGTCCGGCATTGATATACTGCTGTTTTCATTTCCAGCAGGCGGTGTGCTTGAAGGAAATCTCATTAAATCCGCTTCCATAGGGTCCAAGTCAGGAATTTTCAGCATCCGCGGCAAAACTTTTCTGGACACGACCGACAATGCGCTGTTCATATCATCCGTTTTTAAGAATACTTCTGACCTGACGCCTTCAAAAAATATATTCAGCTTTTTCATGAACGGCATCGACAAAGCATATTCGCTGCCGGAGGAACTGGCATATAAAAATACTCCGCTGCGTTTCAGAAAGTCGCCATTTGCCGATGAAACCGCTATTGAGTTTGACAGCGCAAGGCCGGTTTATCATGCCAGAATGGAACTGCCGGACATCATGAAATCCATCAGGTCGGAAGTCCCGGCGTTGCGCAATGCGGTGCTTTCCCATACCGCCAACATAGAGTTTCCAGTATACGGCGGAATCCCGGCATGCAGCACGATTTCGGCAGACAACTGTTTCCGCGTATCACCATTCGAGTACAATGGAAATGAACTGGCGTACAGAATGAAATCCGGCGAGCGGAAGGCTGCGGAGATAAACAAGATACTGGACAGATTTCCGTCGCCCGGGAAAATCGAAAAGAGCGACGCCATGCTGGTAACATATGAAAAGGAACCGTGGGATCTTGTGGTGTGCGGCGGCGGCACCGGCGGCGTATTCGCCGCAATATCGGCAGCCAGAAACGGATGCAGGACCAAGCTGCTGGAGGCTTCCGCCTGTCCTGGCGGAATTGCCACTGCTGGGTTAATCCATATATACTACTGGGGGGCAAACGGCGGCATCCAGGATGAAATTGATGCTGATACAGAAAAACTCCAGAACTTATTTGTGATTAATACAAAAATACATGGATTTCATCCGGAAGCCAGAAAAATCGCGCTGATGAATGCATTTGCCGCATCCGGCGTAGCTGTGGAATACGAGAGCACCATCAGCGGAGTCGAGACGGTTGTTGCCGAAAGCAGCGCGCTGACAACAGGAAAAGCGAATGAGAACAAAATAATCAAAGCCGTGATATGCAACAGTATGAAGGGAATGACGGGGTATCGCGCGGAAACCTTTATTGATTCCACCGGGGATGCCGATGTAGCTGCAATGGCGGGCTGTCCCTATACATTCGGCAGGGAAACAGACGGCGTGCCGCATTCATATTCACAGCCGTCAACGATGCTGACTGACGACAACACCCTTGCGGTGCAGAATTTTGATATTGGCTACTGCGATCCGTCCGACGCATGGGATTTGTCGAGATCCCGCATAAAGGGAATAAAGCACTATGACGTGGAAAAGTACACCGACAAAAACAGGATTATCAAGATAGCGCCGCTGCCAGGCATCAGGAACAGCAGACTGATAAACGGCAAGTACCGGCTGAAATTCAGCGACCAGATAGTTTCATCGGAATTTGACGATGTGATCGCATATTCGCCGGGGCATTATGATAATCACGCGATGGATTATGAAAATGAAAGCGAAGAGACGATGCTCTGGGTATGGGGGCTTGGCAACTGGTCTGCGCCGATAGGCTGCGAAATACCCTACAGAAGCCTGCTGCCTGAAAATATCTTGAATCTGATCGTCGCCTGCCGGGCAATATCCATGGATCATGATGCGCATAATCAGTTACGGATGCAGCGGGATATCCAGCGCATAGGCGAAGCCGCGGGAGTCGCCGCCGCCATTGCGCACGCAACAGGCAAAAGGCCATGCGGGATAGATGTGAAACAAATTCAGGAAATATTGTTCAGTACCGGCGCGCTGAAAAACAAAGAGAATAATTATCACTGGGATGGATGGAAGCCTGAAAATATATTCTCTGCATCAAAGAAATTATCCGGCGGCGCGGATATCCGTAAATTAATCGGCAATATTTCCGGGAAAAATGATTTGCTGAAGAAAATGTCTTCCGGGAATCCGCAGGAGAAATATAATGCCGCACTGATTCTGTCCATATCCGGCGACAGTAATGCTTTTCAGGTACTTATGAATTGCGTCAAAGAACGAAGCGCGATAAAGCCTTTGGGCGCGGGGAATAAGACCACGGAACTTTGGAAGCCGGCAATCGCAGTGCTGGGATTCAATAAAGTGAAAGCCGCAGTGCCTTTGCTGGAATGCGTGATTCAGGATAAAAGCTCGGATAGAACAGCATTGATACTGGCAATGCGGGCTTTGGCGAATATCGGAAGCACAAGCTCGGCCGAGGTCATAACCGGAATGCTTGAACGCGATGATCTGCCGGTTGAGGAGGTGTTCCAGAAAAGTACCGGTAACATCAAAACGTATAGTGAGAATTCGCGCTGGAAACTGGAACTTGCCGCTGCCGAATGTCTTGCCAGACTGGGAGTGGAACGGCATGATCTGGTTGATAAATATCTGAACGATGAAAGCGCTGTCGTGCGCCGTTCCGCAAGAAAAATACAGGAGCGCGTAGTCTTAATTGCCAAATCATTCAGCAGAATAGAGTAATTTAAATCCAAATAAACTGGAGTGTTAAAATATGAAATCAGTAAAAACAATATCGTTTATCCGGGAAATTCCGCAGAGATATGAAGTGGATGTGTTCATCGCGGGCGGGGGACCTGCCGGAGTGGCGGCCGCAATTGCCGCATCGAAACAGGGCAGCAGAGTTTTTCTCGCGGAGGGACATTCCTGTTTCGGCGGAATGGGAACTGCCGGTCTCGTACCGTGGTTCTGCCAGTTCAGTGATGGTATCAATTTTCTTGCCGGAGGAATCGGAAAAGAAATTTTTAACAGACTTGGTTTAGGCGAAAATACCGCTATTAACGCTGAACTTTTGAAAAGGGTTTATGATGAGCTTATGACAGAAGCCGGTGTTTTATTTAATTTCCATACCAGATTGATAGATGTTCAGATGGACGGGAAGCGGATATCGTATGCGATATGCAATTCCAAAAACGGGACTTTTGCGGTAAAGGCACAGGCGTTTGTGGATTGTACCGGAGATGGCGACTTGGCGGCAATGGCCGGAGCGGATTTTGAAAAAGGCGATAAAGACGGCACGTTAATGCCGGGCACGCTTTGCAGTTTATGGTGTAATGTTGACTGGGAAAATCGTTCTGACCACCGCGCGATGCTTGAAAAGGCTTTTGCGCATGGAGTTTTTTCCATCCCTGACAGGCATGTGCCGGGAATGGCATCCTGGGGGCATGGGGTCGCAGGCGCCAATATCGGACATGTCTATGATCTGGACGGCACTGATGATGAATCTGTTACCAGGGGCCTGCTCCGCGGCAGAAAGATCGTTCCTGAATTTGAGCGGTATTACAAGGAATATCTGAAAGGCTATGAAAACATCACGCTGGTGGCGACTGGTTCATTGCTGGGAGTGCGCGAAACCCGCCGGATCATGGGTGATTACGTAATGACCCTTGAAGACTTTAAAAACCGCGCCGGCTTTGATGATGAAATCGGCCGGTATTCATATCCGGTCGATATTCACCCCAATAAAAATGATATCGAATCATATAAGAAATTTCGCGACGAAATTACAACCCTGCAATATAAAAAGGGTGAAAATTACGGCATCCCGTACCGGGCGCTGGTTCCGAAAGCCCTGGACAATGTGCTTGTCGCCGGCAGATGCATAAGTACCGACCGTTATATGCAGAGTTCCATAAGGGTCATGCCCGGCTGTTATATTACCGGACAGGCCGCCGGAGCCGCCGCCTCAATGCTTGCTGACTCAAACGGCAAAAACACGGCGCATGATATTAATATAAAGTCATTGCAGCAGAAACTGAAGGCTATTGGCGCATTCTTGCCGGATTGCTGAACCACGGGATTGACGAAAATATGTGATAACGCAGGGGGAAACTTTCTTTCGACTCATTCTCCTGCCGCTTTTTAGTATTATTTCAGCGCTTCCACTGCCTCATTTGCCAGCAGCCTGTGAATGTCATGATTCAGACATAACCAGGCCGGGTGTTTTATTTCACCTGAAACATGCAGCGCTATCTTCTTCTGCAGCCATGGCCCGATGAATCGTCCGAGGTGAGAACAACTTCCCGTGAAGACGATCAGATCAAGTCCGCCCATTGCAGCTATCCCCGATCCGCAATTTTTAAGTATGCAGTACTGCATTATATCTTTAGCCAGTTTGTATTCCGGCGCAGTTTTTTTGAAGATGTCATCAAAACTGATATTCCTGCCGCAGATTGCGGCAAAACCGCTTTTTGTGGTCAGGACATTATTAATCTCCTCCGGGCCCCAGTCCATTCCTTTTGAGATGGCGGTTATCAGGTATGGGTCGATTTCGCCGCAGGTGGTCAATCCCGGAAGTCCCTCAAGGGGGGTGGCTCCGGATGTAACCATCAACGGCCTGCCATCCGCGATGGCCGCGATCTCCGGTCTGTTCTCCAGGCATATCGACAATATTTTTCTTGCGCCGGATGAATCTTTGCCTTCCAGATACGCATATTTGTGAAAGATGCCGTGATAGCCGAATCTTCGCAATCCGATATTGCTCATGTCAGGCGATACCGCGTAAAATTTCTCCCGGTCAGGCAGTTCTGTGAAAAATGACGTCTCAAAGACTACCACAGCCGCCGTTTCAGGGAATATTTTGTTTACCGAAGCAAGCAATGATATTGCCGGCGGCAGATGCAGCGGTGAATAAGGGATGTATTTCTCAAGCTCCGCCATCATGTCGTCATCCGCTATTTTAGTCCTGGTGAAAATATTTCCTCCGAATGGAACTCTTATTGCAATGGCGAAATCAATGGTGGTGATGGCTTCGGCAGTATATCCGGATTGAATAATCTTTTCCTTAACTTCTTTCAATATTTTCTGTATATGCCTGCTGCCCCGCCAGTCTTTGACCATACCTTCAAGCAGCGGCTTTTCACTATCCGTATCCTGAAGCGTATACTCGATTTTGGTTAATGTCGGTGAAAATGTAAGTATTTTCATATGCGTAAATCCTGTGTCGCCGGTACTGTTTGATGTCCGGTTATGGTTTCATAGGTTCTTCGTGCGATTGCAAGTTCTTCATTGGTGGCGATTACAAGTATCTTTACAGGACTGTTTGCGGCAGCTATATCGACAGGAAGTTTATGCGCGTTGTTATTTTTGGCATGGTCAATGATCAGTCCGAATATCTCCATGTCCAGACAGACATTTGCTCTTACGAACGGGACTTCCTCCCCGATTGTATCCGTGAATATTACCGCATCGACCCTGCCGGTTATCGCCAGATAAGCTCCGAGATATTTTTTTATGCGCCACAGATAAACTTCCGCGGTTTTCAGCAGGCGTTCGTCGTGACTGCCGCCGGACGCGATTGAATTGAGCACGTCTCTTATATCCGATGAATATCCCGACAAGCCAAGCACGCCGCTTTGCCTGTTCAGTATTTTATCCACTTCTTCATTGTTGTTTTCGTGCAATGACAGCAACTGCATTGAAACCGCCGGATCAAGATCTCCGCATCTGGTGCTCATAACCAGTCCCTGGAGCGGGGAATAGCCCATCGTGTTGTCTATTGACCGCCCGCCGGACACCGCGCATAAACTTGCGCCGCCGCTTCCCAGATGGCAGCTTACCGCGTTTATTCGATCTTTGGGAATCCCCATGAATTTAGCGGCCTCTTCCACCACATACTGGTGGCTTGTACCATGAAATCCGTACTTTCTGATATTCATTTTTTTACAGATGTCGGAAGGTATCGGATAGGTTGCCGCGTAATCGGGGATGGTTGAATGGAATGCGGTATCAAAAACTGGCACTTGCGGCAGATCCGGATAAGATTTACCGCATGCATACATCAGTTCCATTATCGGCGGATTATGCAGGGGCGCCAGGTCTTTGATTTCCTCCAGTTTCGCCATTACGGAATCATCCGAAATGACGGGGCCGGTGAAATACTTTCCTCCATGCACGACTCTATGCCCGACTGCGTCAGGAATGAGGTCCGGATATTTTGAAAGCAGTTTCATTATTTCCAGAAATGATTCATGGTGGTTCCGCATTTCCACTTGATGTATTTCTGTTTTTCCCTTGTACCGGTGCACTATTCTTGACGGTTCGCTGGTTTTGGGGCCCACCCGTTCGGCGGCGCCCCCGGCCAGTTCCTGCTCTCCGGGCATGGATATTATTTTGTATTTAAGCGACGAACTGCCGCAATTGAACACTAGCACATTCATAATGTCTATCCGTGATTTAAATATCGTCTGAAGTCCAGCCGCAAACGGGAATGCCTATCATGCTGTGGATGATTGACGCATTGCCATAGGCCGCTTCATAAATATTGTTGATATCAACGCCTTCACTTGCCATGTGGGCCATGCTTTCATCGCCGGGGCCATAACCTATTGTCGGGATATTGAATTCCCCGGTCAGCACGCTGCCTGCCGTACCCATGCCCAGTCTGCCTAATTCCCATTTGCCGGTGGTGACTTTGCAGCCTGCCGCCGAAAGGGCATGCCTGGCTCTCTCCATTACCGGGGAATAGGGGTCGGACGCCCATGCATTGGTGATGTGCTGCACTATTCGCGTGCTGCCGGTATAAAGCTTCTGTTCTTCTTTCAGAACATTGACATTCACCGCCACTGACCTCATTTTCTCGCCGAGCAGACCTATTTCATGCTCCATTATTCCGATGGCATTCCCGGCGGCCTCATTGGCGCGGAGTCTTTTCGCGACAATAATATTGGCGCAACTGCCATTTCCACCCTCATAAACAGGCTCGCTCATGGCGAATTCCTCAAGCGAGTTCACATGCATCCTGTTCGCAAAATTCGTTCTGAAGTCACTGAATATGCTGGATACCGCCCTGTTAAGACTGGCCGGCTTGGAACTTTCCATGCGTATGTCTATTTTCACCCAGCCGTCATGACCGTAATAAAGCCCCATATTCGTCGGTTCGCCGAGAATCGCATATTTAGGCGTCAAGCCTATGTCGGGCAGTGTTTTTGCTATCAGTTCTCTTATGCCCAGGCTGACCCCGTTCTGTTCCGCGACCGTCGCCGCGACTATAAGGTTGCCTCTTAACGGAAGCATGCACCGCCGGAGAAGCGCGCCCGCAAAGATTTGTGCCGCCAGGCCGCCTTTGCAGTCAGATGCGCCGTTGCCGTATAGTTTCCCGTCGAATAAACGTGGGCGGTATATGTCTGAAGACGCATTGGAGACATTCACGGTATCCAGGTGACTGTTCAGGAGGATTGTCGGATCGGATTCCCTGCCCAGGATTAACCCGACAACATTGCCGGCGTCATCTTTGAAAACTTTGTTGTACTTTAACTCTGTCATCTTTTTATAAACAATTTCTGAAATGTCTTTTTCTTTCAGGCTTTCGCTCGGAGTTTTGATCAGTTCTTTCATGAAATCCAGAATCTCTTCTTTCATTCCGTTCTTTCTGTTTTCCAGTATGCTGTACATATAAATGCTCCTTGTTTGTTAAAGAATTTATGATGTGTTTATAGCAATTGTCATGCCAATGTTTTGCAGGTTTATATAAGACACTGTCAGGCAGTAATATAAGAATCATTATAACACGCTTGAAAAAAAGAAATGATAGTGCATATTGTATTACTTGCTATTTCAAAATGAAGGGTTAATCAGATGAAAGCTGATGATTTAAAGATAAATGAGCTTATAGATTTCTCAGAGGACAGTCTGAATCTTAAAGGCCGGCGGCTTGCCATTCATGATGTCCATGCCTTTGCACTTTTCCGTAAGGATCTGATTGATTCCATCGGAGTTGAAAACACGAAGAGGATACTCACCCGGTTCGGCTATTTCTGGGGGCAGGCTGACGCCGCCGCGATGCAGCGGATATTCAAGTGGGGGGATATCCGGGAATGGATAATGAGCGCAACCAAGCTTCTGTCATTTCAGGGGTCAGCCAGGACTCAGATAAAAATACTGAAACTGGATACGGAGAACAAGATATTTCACCTGGAGTTCTTGTGGTATAATTCGTGCGAAGTGGAAGGACATACCACCGAAATCGGCAAAGGGGATTATCCCGTCTGCTGGATATTGACTGGTTATGCGAGCGGCTTCGTTTCATACTGCCTCCAGCAGAATATTTATTTTGTTGAAAACAAATGCAGAGGTAAAGGGGATCGGGTTTGCTGCGCCACCGGCATGGATGAGTCTTCGTGGGGGGCGGAATTGAAGCAGTTCCATAATTTCTTCGAACATGAGGATATTATCGGCAAAGTGAAATACTATACCGAAGAGCTTAAGAAAAAAGCCAGAGAGCTTGAAACGGAAAGAAAGAAATTAAAGCTGCTTGGCGGGAATTTGGTGAAAAACGATTTTATTGAGGTTAGAAGCAAGGCTTTTCAAGACGTAATGGAGGTCGCGCAGCGGGTCGCCCGCTTTGATACATCGGTTCTAATCAGAGGTGAAAGCGGTACCGGGAAAGAGGTGCTTTCGCGGTTTATTTATAAACACTCCGAAAGGGCGAATAATATATGCGTTGCCATTAACTGCAGCGCGTTGCCGGAAACGCTTTTGGAGGGGGAGCTTTTTGGCTATAAGGCCGGCGCTTTTACCGGTGCGTCACATGATAGAATCGGCCTTTTTGAACAGGCGGACAAGGGCACTGTTTTTCTGGATGAAATAGGTGATGTCTCCCCTGCGACACAAGTGAAGCTATTGAGGGTTTTGCAGGAGAAGGAGATTTTGAGACTCGGCGAAAACCGGCCGCGAAAGATTGATGTAAGGATTATCGCCGCCACCAACCGGGACTTGAAAGCTGATGTTCTAAGCGGCCGCTTCAGGGAGGATTTATATTACCGTCTGTCGGTAGTTGAGATCGAGGTGCCGCCGCTCAGGACCAGGAAAGATGATATTCTGCCGCTTGCGCGCCATTTTGTGAATAAATTTTCGAAGAAGATGAAAATTCATGATTTGCGCCTTGATGTATCGTGCATTGATTATCTGCTTTCATACGACTGGCCGGGGAATGTGCGGGAACTTGAGAATGCGATGGAGCGGGCTTCGGTTTTTTCGAATAAGGGCCTTATCACAATAGACTGCCTGCCGCAGTGTATTGTTCAAAACAAGGTTAATCCGGATCAGAATTATTCGGTGAATATGAAGCTTTCTCAACTGGAGGCTGCACATATTAATTCTGTCCTGAAAATGACGGAAGGCAACAGGACCAGGGCGGCGGAGATACTGGGAATAAGCCCTGTAACTTTATGGCGCAAATTATCCGATAACAAGATGGTTTGATTTCAGCATCATGATCGGGGTGCAATGACAGTCTGCAAGCCGCTTGCAGACTGTGAGCGATAACTCGATGATTTTTTACGCGGTCAGCTTCCTGACAATTTTTGCAACATGCTCGCCTTGAAAACGGGCGATGGTCAGTTCGTTCTCCGACGGCTGACGGCTGCCGTCCGCGCCGGCTAGGGTACCCGCGCCGTAAGGGGAGCCGCCTGTAATTTCATTCATGTTAAGCAGCGCGGGGCATGAATAAGGCGCACCCACTATTATCATCCCGTGATGCAGCAGCGTGCTGTGAAACGACGTGATGGTGGTTTCCTGTCCGCCGTGCTGAGTAGCTGTGGAGACAAAGACGCTTCCCACCTTGCCGACAAGCGCACCGCTCAGCCAGAGTTTAGTTGTCCGGTCCAGGAAGTTGCGCATCTGTGCGCACATATTTCCGAAGCGGGTAGGGGTGCCGAAGATAATCGCGTCATAATGAGGCAAATCATCAACTGTCGCAAGCGGCGCCGCCTGATCCAGCTTGGCTCCGGCTTTTCGAGCCGCATCTTCCGGAATCAAATCAGGTACGCGCTTGATCGTGACTTCGGTGCCTTCGACGTTGCGTGCGCCTTCCGCCACTGCGTTTGCCATGGTTTCGACGTGTCCGTACATACTGTAGTAAAGAACCAGTATCTTACTCATTGACAACCTCCGCTTAGAAAATTTATTACGCATATAAAGCAACAAATCAGGCAGCCGGTAACGGCTGCCTGACCGGTTTCAGGGAAAGCTTATTCTACGATAATAACACTATTTAATGTTCCCATGGCGTTCGGCCTGAAATTCGGATTTTCCGGGTCGACGCACCAGGCGTCATTGATGTGGAATTTATACTCGTAAGTGCCGTATTCCAGCGCCACCGCGACTTGATAAAAGCCATTGCCGTCATGGTCGGATAATTCTTTCTCCAGATGATTCCAGTCATTGAAATCACCGGCAAGATATACCTTGCTGCCAGGTTTGGTCCGTACCTTGAATATTACATGCTTACGTTTAACTGCCGGTTTTTTCGCTGCCGGCGCTTTTATTACTGCTGCCGGGGCAGCGGCTTTGACTGCTTTAACGTCCGGTTTTTTCGTTGCCGGCGCTTTTATTACTGCTGCCGGGGCGGCGGCTTTGACTGCTTTGACGGCCGGTTTCTTCGCCGCGGGAACTTTTTTTACGGCTGCTGTCTTGGTTGCTGCGGTGTGATTGATCCCGGACGCTTTGTGACTGCTCTTTGAACTTTGCATTTTATACTCCTCCTCATAATGGGTTAATTATTCAAATATCGAAATAGACGTTGCCTTATTAATAACATTCGAGATTAAAATATATTAACGCACGCAAATCCCTCAATTCTAGCATAATATAGCATGGGTTTTAAATTTTCAAGTCAATGTCTGATATTTCTTTGAGATTTTATCGGGTTGGAAAATTGGATGACAACAGCAAAATTATTCCGGGCAAAGGCGTCCAATGTGCCCGGCACAATGGTGTTCAAATTGTTGATTTTTATTAAATTAAGCGGTCTGCCAGGTTTTAATTTTCATAAAATCTGCTATTTTAAAAAGATGTTTGTGAGGAAATAAAAAAATAAGGGTTGACTTATTGTGAAAGAAATAAAGGTTGGAATCATTGGTTTTGGGACTGTCGGAGCCGGCGTTGCTGCTAATCTGCTGAGTAACGGAGACGTCATTGCCAAACGAACAGGTGTGAAGCTGGTGCTTTCAAAAATCGCCGACATTGATATCACAAGTGATCGCGGCGTTAAAGTGCCGAAAAAGATATTGACTACTGACGCCAGGGCGCTGATCAAGGAAGTTGACGTCGTGGTCGAACTGGTCGGCGGCACCACTATCGCCAAGGATTTCATTCTGGAAGCGCTAAAGCAGGGTAAACCGGTGGTTACCGCCAACAAAGCGCTGCTGGCCAAGAAGGGTGAAGAACTTTTTGCCGCGGCCGAGAAATCTAAAGCGGATATTTATTATGAAGCCAGCGTTGCCGGCGGCATTCCGATCATCAAAGTTCTGCGCGAAGGCCTGGCCGCCAACCGGATACAAAAGATCTACGGGATTTTAAACGGCACATGCAATTATATTCTGACCAGAATGGAGCGGGAAGGGCTGGATTTCGAACCGATCCTCAAAGATGCACAGGCGCTCGGCTATGCCGAAGCTGAACCGTCACTGGATATTGACGGCTTCGACACCGCGCATAAAGCGGCGATTCTTGCATCGCTGGCCTATGGTGAGTGGTTCGGCCTGGACCCCATTCACATTGAAGGCATCCGGGATATCTCCCTTGTCGATTTACGCTTTGCGGATGAACTCGGTTACCGGATCAAACTGCTTGCCATCATCAAACAGGTCAAGGAAGACGTCCAGATTCGCGTTCATCCGACGCTTATTCCGAAAAGCGCCCTGCTGGCAGGGATTGCCGAAGTGTTTAACGGAGTTATGGTCAACGGCGATTATGTCGGCGATGCACTGTTTTACGGCAGAGGCGCCGGACGGAATGCCACCGCCAGCGCAGTCGTGGCTGATCTGGTGGATGTGGCGCTGAACTTGAAATTCGGTTCACACCGCCGCATTCCCGCATTCCGGATCGGGCGGCAGTACCGCCATATCCTGCCGATGGAAGAAATCGAAACCAGATATTATATGCGGTTGCAGGTAAAAGACAAGCCGGGGGTGATTGCCGCAGTGGCTAAAATTCTGGGCGACAAAAGTATCAGCATTTCCAGCTTCGTTCAGCGGGAAGGGCAGTCTGAAGAGAATGTTTCTCTATTGATTCTCACTCATCTGGCCAAGGAGAAGCAGATCAGGGAGGCGATTGCCGGAATTGAGAAATTGAAGGCAGTCTGCGACAAAGTAAAACTTTTAAGAATCGAGGATATCTAAAATGCCGGGAAAGCATACTGTGGAAAAAATCGGCGGGACTTCCATGAGCCGGTTCGGCGACATCATGAACAACGTGATTATCGGCGACAGAAAAGGCGCTGAACTTTATAATCGCATATTCATTGTTTCCGCTTACGGCGGCATTACCAATCTGCTGCTCGAAGACAAGAAAACCGGAGAGCCCGGCGTTTACGGCGTTTTTGCTCAGGACGGCAGGGACTGGGAAACCTCGCTTGAGAAAGTACGGGCGAAAATGATTGAACTAAACCGTTCGTTTGAGAGCATCGGCCTCGACCAGAATGATGCCGATTCGTTCATCAATGAACGCATTGACGGCATAAAAGTCTGCCTGAAAGATTTGGCAAGACTGCGTACTTTCGGTCATTTCACCCCGAAGGACTATCTGCCCGCCACCCGTGAGTTTCTGAGCGCCGTCGGTGAAGCCCACAGCGCCTACAACTCCGTGCAAATTCTAAAAAGACGTGGTGTAAACGCCGTTTTTGTGGACCTTTCCGGCTGGAAGGAAAGCGAAGCATGTTCGATTGAAGAGACGATTCTGCGCAATTTCGAAGGCATTGATTTTGCCGTGTCCATGCCGATTGTCACCGGCTATGCCAAATGCGCCGAAGGCATTATGAACCGTTTTGACCGCGGCTACAGCGAAATTACATTCAGCAAGGTGGCCGTGCTGACAGATGCCTGCGAAGGGATCATTCATAAAGAGTTCCACCTCAGCACCGGCGACCCGAAACTGATGGGCGCGGATAAGGTCAGGATTATCGGCAATACTAATTATGACATTGCCGACCAGCTTGCCGATATGAATATGGAGGCGATTCATCCGAAAGCTTCCAAAGAGATGGAAATGAAGAATATTCATATCCGCGTTACTAATGCTTTCGACCCGAAACATCCAGGTACGCTGATTACCAAAGATTATGTCTCACCCGAACCGCGGGTCGAGATGATCTGCGGTCGCAAAGACATCCTGGCCATCGAAGTATTTGACCCTGAAATGGTCGGACAAAGCGGTTATGACTTCAAACTGCTCGAAAGTTTTGCCCGGTACAAGATCAGTTATATAGCCAAAAACACCAATGCGAATACAATTACGCATTATGTGCCGCAGAAGAGTAAAGACCTGAAGGCATGTGTGGAAAGCATCAAGGCGCATTTCCCGGCGGCTGAGATCACCACCAGTGAAGTGGCAATAGTTTCCGTGATTGGTTCCAATATGAAGATTCCAGGTTTCCTCTATCGCGCAGCCAAGGCCCTGGCCGAGAAGAAAATCAACGTTCTCGCACTGGACCAGTGCATGCGTCAGGTGAATATGCAGTTCATGATCGAGCGGGATCATTACGAAGAGGCTCAGAAAGCCCTTCACCGGGAATTTGTCGAAGTTCAGTAACGGTTCCCATACTCCCGCAGTTGTTAAGCTGCGGGAGCCATTTTTTCTCCTGCTGCCGCTGTCAGATATTGCTTTTTGACGGATTTTGTGATATTATTGAATATCATGGACATATTGTTGTAAAACAAGTTAGACGACGGGGGAATTAAAAATGGATTTAAAACGCCGGTTCAATCTGTTGGCTTTGGCTGTCGCGCAATTCATTAAGTTCTTGCTCATTCTCGCGATTATCGGCGGCGCGGGTTATGCCGTCTACTTTGTCTGGATGAATTTCATCAAGCAATCCACCTCTACTGTGAATAGCGCAGGAGCGGCCAGAACGGAAAAAGTACTTAACCCAAAATAATCATCGAGTATTGAAAACCATTTGTTAGATTGTGGAAATAAAAAAACGGGACTGAAGCTAATCAGTCCCGTTTTGTTTAGATACAAGGGTTTATTTAACCGCGTTGCCTGATACTTCAACTGATCTGTAGAAGCAGACAAAAGTCGGCATAATCCAGAAGCTGGAAGTATTTGACTTCAGGTCAAGAGTGCTGGTTGCGCCGCGCTCTTTACTTTTTGTGGTAACCATGTCGGTCACGGCTTTAACATTTACAGTGTCTTTTCCCCATACTGTTGCGCCCGGTTTTTCGGTGTCACCGCCGACAATCGGAATTGACAGACAGTAGATGCCCCAGTTGTCACCATAAACGTGGGCGACATTGGAACCGGTGGTGGCAATTTTCTGTCCATTCAGTTCGTCTGCGACCTGGACTGATGAGCAGCCCTGGACAAGTGCGAGCGTGACGACTGCGGCGGCGAAAAGCATTAGCTTTTTCATGTTTCCTCTCCTTGGTTGATGGTTCTTTTTTTGACGGAACAAACAAGTTATTTTTATCTCTGCTGCCCCGATCAATTTTAAGTTATAAACTCAATCCTCCATACGTCTGATTTTACATTAGCAATGTGAAAATATTTGTCAAGCAGGAAAAAGTAAATAAAGATTATTTTAAATCATTTTAAGCTGAAATATGCAGAAAAATTGCGTCCATCCTCCAGCTTTGGGGCAGCAATCTTCAAAAGCTCCGCCCGCTGGACGTTTTTTTTACTGATCAAATCAGGGCAGGGGGCAAAATGCTTGTCTAACCCATAAACCACATCGGCTTTCAAAAAAACGCGGTGCAATTCCGGAATGTTTGTCAAAACCGCTGACAGTCAGAATAAAGCTTTTGTTAAATGAATAACTGTTTGATAAAAAAGTATCAAATCGGACACGCGATTATTTGAACAAATGGCGGTTTCGGTTTAAAGTATATTTTAGTCAAATAGCGGGACGGGGAGTAACTGGCTGAAAATAGTTAATTTGCTTAAAATAAAAGTTTTGTACGTTAAAATAAAAGTCAAGAAGGAGATTCCATGAAAAAGTGGATTGAAGACCTGCTGGAGTTGCAAACCATCGACATGCGTATCAGGAACATGAAAATGCGTTTGGAAATGCTGCCGAAAGAGAAAGTCAGTCTTGAAGCAGAATTGAAAAAAGAAGAAGGCGAGATCAAATCAAAAAGTGAGCACACAAAAAAGACTGAACTGGCGATAAAAAGCGCGGAATCGTCAATTGCCCAGGTCAACGACACCATAAAGAAGATCCAGTCTAATTCCGCCATGGTCAAGAAAAATGTCGAATATCAGGCCATGATGTCAGAAATTGCGCAGAACAAGGCGAAAATCAGCGATTTTGAAACCGAAGAAATTACGCTGCTGGATGAACTGGAAAAAGCCAAGTCGGAACTCAAGGAATTCGAAAAGCAATTTCAGGCCAAAGTCAAAACGATCAAAGAGAATCTGGCGGAACTGCGGCAGATGGAAGGCGAAGTAAGAGAAGAAATCAACCGCTTGATCGCCGAACGCGGTCTCAAGGAAAACGGTATTTCACAGGACGTTATCCGCTTATACAGCCGTCTGCTTAAAACTTCCGGTGATCCTCTGGTGAAAGTCAATAATGACATTTGCGGCAACTGTCATCTGAAATTGACCCCGCAGACGCTGGCTGAAACCAGAAAAGGCTCGGTCATAAATTGCGACAACTGTCAGCATCTGCTTTATTATGCTGAAGAAAAATAAGTCTCCTGCATGATGACATAATCAAATAAAGCGCAGATATAGCATGACTGAACAAGACCCGCGCAAAATATGCATTATACTCAAAGAGTTTCCCGTCAGCGAGGAGCCCGGTCTTTCAGACCAGATCGAGCTCCTGGAGCAGATGGGGAATTTTCTGCATATTATTGTTCTCAGGGATACTGAACACTCAAACATCTGCCGGATCAATGCGGATATCAAGTTCCTGGATTTTTCTCCGGTGCGGCTGTTGCAGGGCCTAGGCACACTGGTGCTGATGCTCATTATCACCCCGGTAAATTCAATAAAAGCATTTTGTCTGATGCTGAAATTGCTGATTTGCACATGTCATCCGCTGAAAATACTGAAAAGCTATCTTCAGGCGGTGCTGGCGGTCAATGAAGATATCATTCCGCTGGAAATAACCCATATTCACAGCGAAGCGTTTCCGGAGACCGCCAGGGTCGCGGTATTCGCATCGGTTCTCAGCGGATTGAAAGTAAGTTTTACCGTGCTGCCGATAAATATTTACGGTTGTAAATCGCGGGAAACGGCGTTGCTGCTGTCCAGAGGTAATTTTATCCTGACGTTATCCGCTTATGACCGGAATCACCTCAGCGAAGACATATTCAAGAGTAAGTCGCGGAAGCCGGCGGTTGTGTCATTGCCGCCGGGGGTGAACCTGAATAATTTTACGTTCAACAAGAAGATGAATATTCCGCGCGAACCGTTTAAACTGATTACCATCGGTGCGCTGAAAAAGAAAAAAGGCATTCACACCATACTTCAGGCGTTGAAGCTTTTGAAAGAGCGCGGCATGGGTTTTACCTACAGAATTATTGGCGAAGGCGAAGAAAGAGATAATCTGGAAGCGCTTGCTACGAGCCTCGGTCTGGATGACGCCGTGATTTTCCGCGGCAATCTTTCCCGGCAGAAAACGATTAATGAGTTGCGGGTTTCCGATCTTTTTGTCATTGCGTCAGAAATTACCCCTGACGGCGACCGGGATTCAATTCCCATGGCGATTCTGGAAAGCATGGCGCTGGGGGTGCCGGTAGTTGCAACCAGGATCACCGGTATTCAGGAAGTCATTGAAGACGAAGAGACCGGCATACTGGTGCCGCCGTCTGATCCGGCGCAACTGGCCGATGCTTGTGAATCCATGCTCAAAGATCCGGAGAACAGACAGTTGATAATTGTCAAGGCCAGGCTTTTTGTTGAAGGAAGCTGCGATTTGCTGATTCAGACCAGGCGTTTGTCTGAGTTCCTGCAGGAAAGCGGGATGATTTAAACCGGCCTATTCCAGTCCAAGCAGTTCCGCTGCGTTCTTGTAAAAAATCTTTTCCAGCGCATCCTGCGGCAGCGGCAGTTTTTTGATAAATTGCATTGCTTCCGCCTGATTCCGCCAGGGGCTGTCGGAACCGAAAAGTATTCTCTCCGGCCCATGCCTCAGGATGATATCGGCAGTTCTTTCCGGAGTCAGATAACCGGAAATAAACGCGGTGTCAAAATAAACCGGCAATCCGACCAGATGTTTATCCACCTCATCCCACATTCCCCATGAGCCCATATGTGCCAGAATCAGTTTCAATTCAGGAAAGCGCCGGTGAAAATCCGCCAGTTCAGCGGGATTGCTGCGAAACGGCGCTTCAAAGTTGATGTCAGCGCCGGCATGAGTGATAACAAAAAGCCCGCAATCGCTGCAAGCCTGCCAGATCGGATCAAGCCGGCGTTCGGAGAAACGGAAATTCTGATATTCCGGATGTACTTTAATTCCTTTAAGTCCCAGTCCGGCTATCCAGCGGATCACCTTTTCCGGTTCCGGCGTGTCCGGGTGAATCGAGCCGGTCAAAATTACCGGCAGCTTATTGTGCAGCGCCGCCCAGCGGTTGACGCCATGAACATTCTCCGCAGTATTTGCGAGCGGCAATCCGACCGAAATGTCAATTCCGGCATTGCGCATGGAGATAATCAGGCCGTTCAATGTGCCATCGGTGCAAGGATTCATGCCGGGGATTCCGGCAACGGCAGCCAGTGCTTTTTCGGCTATTTTTTCCGGATAGAAGTGAGTATGAAAGTCAACAATCATTCCGGACTCAGGGCTGTATTACTTTCTGTAGCCATTCCACATTGGGGAAATAGTCCTTAAAGAAAGAGGTCATCATGACCTCGAGACCGCGTTCGCCGATTTCCCAGTCCAATGCTTCATCACCGAGCACTTTTTTGATGTTGGACTGGTCAAAAATAATATCTGAGGAGAAATAAGGCAGGAGATCGCCAAGGAATCTGGACAGCAGTTTTTCATCCATACTTTCATCAGGCCTGATCGGAGCAATCAAAACACCGCCGATCTTGAGCACTTTGCATATCATCTGGTCAATCTGCAATGTGCTTACCGGACTGTTGCCGGTAATATGGAATGTTTCATTGCATACCGGTTTTTGAAAAAGCGCGGTAATGGTTTTCTGCACATAGTCAATCGGGACAAAATAAACATGTTCAGACGGAATCGCTTTGAATCTGACATGCAGATCCACCCATTCCAGCGGGTTAAGTTTGAGTTTGGCGCAGCGATGCTTTTTAAGTTTAGCCATGAACTCCAGAATTCTGTAGAAAGCCAGCGGCTTTCTGATTCTGCCGTCAGAGAGGCGGCCGGTGATGATTGACGGACGGTAGATCGTAAATGGAATGCCCGAATTCCTCACCAGCGACTCTGCTTCAAACTTACTTTTTTCATATGAATTATTGAATCCGGAATTAATGGGGGCATTTTCCATTGCGCGGCCCTTAAGCCGTCCGGCGACGTAGGCTGTGCTGACATAATGAAATTCTTTGACCTGTAATAATTTGGCGAGTCTGACCATTCGCTCGGTGCCGCTGTAATTGATGCGGTATGTTTTGCCGTCAAGATCTTTGCCCAGGTTGACGTCAGCGGCACAATGAAAAATAATACTTACGCCCTGAAGCATTTCATCGGCGGCCATTTCCTGCGGGTCGAGATTTACAACATCGCCTTCGATCACTTCTATGGATTTCAAAATGTCCTGAGCTATTTCCGGACACCCGTCAAATTTGCATTGATCAGTAATAATGTCTTCAACTCTTTTCTCCGCGCTTCTTACCGCGCCTTTTCTTACCAGAGTGACAATTTTAATATCTTTTCGCTTTTGAAGCAAGGCGACTGTAAATGCGCTTCCGACCAAACCGGTAATGCCTGTCAAAAAGATCTTTATCATTATATCCCCAATACAATAAATTTATTCAATACGATATTTTCATTTGCAATCGCCACGGCAATCTCACAGGCCCCGTTGTTCCTATTAGTTGAGAAACCAGCAATTGTGTATACTGTAAGACTTTTCAGGGATAATTCAATCCGCTGAGTGAATTATTTATGAATATTATGCAATTCATACATGGAAAACCTATATGGCATTTGCAATGGATATTACTTTGTATTACTTTAAAATAAGAAGCGATGCCAACCACTAATCTATGGAGCAGTGCAGTATTTATGGATAAAAGTACTCAAAATGAGATAATTACTTTTAAGGTGGATGAAACGATTAAAAATGCCATGAAAGGTATTGCCAATCGTTCAGACTTCATCCGTTCGGCAATTCTTACCGCGCTTAATAACACTTGTCCGCTCTGTCACGGCAGCGGCATTTTGACCCCGCATCAGCATAAACACTGGGAAGAGTTTACTAGGCACCATCCGCTGGTGGATTGCGACCAGTGCAAAGCAGGGCATTTTACCTGCGAATTCAGCCATCAAGAACACCATAAAGAGGAGTAGGATATGAAAAATATTGCAGTGCTGATCATGGCTTCCCTGATATTGACGCTGTTATCTGCCGGTTGTTCTGACAACACCCCGTCGCCGGGCATGGAGCAGGGTAATAAAAAGCTGATTACATGTTCCGCCATTGGACCGGTGGCGTTTATCGCCGGCGAAATAGGCGGCGACAAGATCATGTCCAAATCTCTTATCCCCCAGGATAAAAGTGTGCATTCGTATCTTCCAACTCCGAAAGACGTTAATGACATGCAGCAGGCGAAATTGTTTTTCGCAGTTGGAATTCCGCTGGAGGAACAGGTGCTTAAACATATTCTGGAAAGCAGTAAGATACCGGTAATAAACTCTGCGGAAGGCGTCAAACGGATGGCGCTGTCGGAAGACAGCAAGGAATTTGAGAAACACGGTCATGAAAGCGAAGGAGGCGGCGAACACCATCACGCCGCTGACGAAGACCAGTATCAGGACGTTCATGTCTGGTTGTCCCCGGCGAACAATCTGATAATAGCCGGGAATATCTGTAAAGCGCTGCAGGCCGCCGATCCGGCCAATGCCGCCTATTATGCCGCCAATCTCAAAAACTTCACTGAGAAATTACAGGTTCTGGACGAGCGGCTGAAAAATATGCTTGCCCCTTATAAAGGCAAAAAATTCCTGGTTTATCATCCGGCATTCGGCTATTTCGGCAACCACTACGGACTGATTCAGGAAGCCGTGGAAACCGGCGGCAAGAGTCCGTCGCCCAAGCATCTGGAGATGCTGATTAACGAAGCCAGAAAAGACAACATAAAAATAATCTTTGTTCAGCCTCAATTCAATGAGAAATACGCGGATGTGGTTGCCAAGGCTGTCGGCGCGAAAATTGTAAGAATCGACCCGCAGGCGCCGAATGTGCTGGAAAATTACAACTATATAGCTGCCGAACTGGCCCGCTCCCTGGATACTAAACCGAAAGGGAATTAACCTGTGAAAGACAAAGGCTCTGACATCATTGTTATTAATGACCTGAGTTTTGCCTATGAGTCAGGCAATCCGGTACTGGAAAACGTCAACCTGAATTTCCGGGAATTGGAGACTGCCTGCATCGTCGGGCCTAACGGCGGCGGCAAAAGCACGCTGCTGTACCTGATTCTCGGGTTGATCCGTCCGACCGGCGGGCAGATCAAGGTTTTCGGCAGCGACCCGGAAAAATCCAGGATGAAGATCGGTTACATGCCGCAGTTTGCCAATCTGGACAGCGATTTCCCGGTAAATGTCATGGACGTCGTCCTGATGGGCAGGCTTTCAAAAAACTTCTTCGGACGTTACTCTGCCGTTGACCGTAAACTCGCAATCGAAGCAATGGAGGAAATGGCGGTCGCGGATCTGGCCAAAAGGCCTTTCTCGGAACTTTCCGGAGGACAGCGGCAACGGGTATTGATTGCCCGCGCACTGGCTTGCAACCCGCAGTTGCTGCTGCTGGATGAACCGACCGCGAATGTGGACCCGTGCATTCAGGAGCAATTTTACGAAACGATGAAGGCGCTGAATAACCGGATGTCAATTTTGCTGGTTTCGCATGATCTGGGCTTCGTCTCACAGCGGATTGACAGTGTGATCTGTGTGAACCGCAAAGTGCAGGTGCATCCCACCAATGATCTTTCCGGCAGTATGATCCGGGACATATACGGTTATGATGTGAGCATGATCCGCCATGATCACCGCTGCTCGGAAGGAGGCCATCGTCATGCTTGATTTTATACAACAGCTCGCTAATCCCAGTATGTCATTCCTGCTTTACGCCTTCCTCACCGGCGCAGTCGCCAGCGTGGCATTCGGAATCATCGGAACTTATGTGGTAACCCGGCGGATTACCGCCATTGCCGGCGCGATCGCGCATTGCGTCCTCGGCGGTATCGGGATTGCGTTATACCTTAAATTGAATTATCAGCTTGCATGGTGCACACCCATGGTCGGCGCCATCGTATCGGCGCTGTTTTCCGCTATTATCATCGGCCTGGTCAGCATGTACGCCAAGGAGCGGGAAGACACTGTGATCGGGGCGATCTGGGCTATCGGGATGGCTATCGGTTTGCTGTTTCTCGCGAAAACTCCCGGCTACATTGATTTGCACAGCTACCTTTTCGGGAATATCCTGCTGGTCAACGCCGACGATTTCAAGGTGACGCTGATTCTGGATGTTGTGGTATTGGTTCCGGCAATACTCCTGTTCAATAATTTTCTGGCGGTCTGCTTTGACAGCCGTTTTGCCGAACTCAGGGGGATGCGCATCAAATTGACCTACCTGCTTTTGTTGTGCATGACCGCCATGACAATCGTTCTGATGGTAACGATTGTCGGGATCATCATGGTAATTGCGCTGCTGACGCTGCCGGCTGCCGTCGCCGGATATTTCACCCGGCGGATGTGGTCGATGATGTCACTGGCGATACTGCTCAGCCTGGTGTTCACATCCAGCGGCCTGATCGTAAGTTACAAGTGCGATCTGCCGTCCGGCCCGATTATCGTTGTCATTGCGGGCGGATGTTATGTTCTGACCGTGCTTTACCGGCTGGCGGTGAAGCGTTTCTTCAGAAAATGACAATATCCGGCTGGATTCATCACTGACCGATGCCTGTGCCTGCCTCAAACGGAAAAGGTTTTTAATATAAACCGGTTTCAAAGGGTTGAAAAAGATGAGTTTTCAGTTAAGTTTTACCGTTACCTTTTAATTCGGATTTATAATTTTTAATGAATATACGGCAATAGTAAAATTATGCGTAAAACTTTTAAATATACAGTAATGACAGTTTCAATAGCATCGGTTGCGGTAATGCTGGTTTCGCTTTCCGCCTGCAACCGGACGTCATCAATGACCACCACCGAACTGCTGGATCAGGCGACAACTGCGGCCCAGGGCGGCAAATGGAACACAACCCTTAAATTCGTCAAGGTGGCGGTCGAACGTGAACCGGCCAATGCTCCGGCATTCATCCTGCTGGCCATGGCTTATGAAAATACCGGGAAGAATGAACAGGCCATTGAGGCCGCACGGAAAGCCGTCAAGCTGGAGCCGGACAATTTTCTGGCGCAATATACTCTCGGACGGCTCTATGCCATTGACCAGAATAAGCTCCAGGACGCGGTGGAACCGCTGCTCAGGGCGCTGAAACTCCGGCCGAACGATTCGGATACGCTTCTGCTGCTGGCGGACTGCTGCCAGAAACTGAATCTGCCTAAAACGCCCGATTACTACAACCTGATTGTTGCTCTGCCGGCTTTTAAAAACCGTCATGAACCGTGGAATCAACTGGGCGTTTATTATGCCGAAAAAGGCAATCTGCGCAATGCCGCCGCCTGCTTTAAACAGGCTTACGCCATTGCCCCTGAAAATCATATGGTACTGTTGAATTTCGGTATCTTCTTTGATAAATACCTGAGACAGTCTGAGCGTGCGTTGAAGTATTATCAGAGATATATGGATATTACAGCTAAAAATCCGGAAATGGAACAGAAAAAACAGGAAATCAAGGCGCGGATCAAGGATTTGACCGGCAAATAAGCCTGCGCCTTATCATCCGGATTCCTGCCTGCTGCTTTTTGAATGCTCAAACCGGCTGATCCGAGTTACAATTAAATTTTGCGGTACATCTGATTATGAATAGAGCAATCTCTGATGAAATAGTTGACGAAATCCGTACCCGGTGCAATATCGTTGATATTATCGGAAGCTATATCCCGGTGAAAAAGGCCGGGCATGGAACCTGGAAAGCCCTGTGCCCGTTTCACCAGGAAAAGACCCCTTCATTCAACATCAATGAACAGCGCCAGCATTATCACTGCTTCGGCTGCGGCAAAGGCGGCGACGTATTTAACTTCGTCATGGAGCGCGAAGGCGTTGACTTCCCTAATGCCGTTCATCTGCTGGCCTCCAGATGCTCAGTCGTCATCCCCGAGAAAACTTACACCAATCCGGATGAACGCCGTCAGGCGCAGGAGCGCACCAATCAGCGCGAACGGATTTACGCCATCAATGAAGAATTTGCCGTCTGGTATGCCGCGCAACTGCATGAACACCCGGAATCGCCGGTCGCGCAGTATTTGCTGACCCGCGGCATCCCGGACGATATTGCCGCCGGTTTCCGCATCGGCGCCGCTCCGGACAGTTGGGACTCCTCCCGCAATCACGGCCTTTCGCTGGGCTTTTCCGATGCCGAACTGCTTGAATCCGGCATTATAACTTCAAATGAAAGCAGCGGCAAGCTGTACGACCGGTTCCGCAACCGCCTGATTTTCCCGATCTGGAACGAACAGGGCAAAGTAGTCGCGTTCAGCGCCAGGACTATCGAAAAGAATCCGGAGGGCGCAAAATACGTCAACAGCCCGGAGACACCGGTTTTCAAAAAGGGCAATATCCTCTATGCGCTGCCCCTGGCCAGACAGGAAATCCAGAAGCTCGGCTTTGTCATTCTCTGCGAAGGGCAGCTTGATGTCATCGCCATGCACCGCGCCGGGTTCTGCAATGCCGTCGCGCCGCAGGGAACCGCTTTCACCGACGAACAGGCCAGAATCCTGAAGCGCTACACTGATAAACTTTATATTTCCTTTGATTCCGACTCCGCCGGCATTAAAGCCGCGGTCAGGGCGCTGGAAATCGTCCTGCCGATGGACTTCGAAGTGAAGATCATCCAGTTCCCCGCCGGACGCGACCCTGACGAGATTTTCCGTGATTCCGGGCGCGAAGGCCTGAAACTCATGGTCGATGACGCGGTTGACTTCTTTGACTTCCTCTGCCGTCAAATCCTCAGCCAGTTCGATCAGACCACCCCGTTCGGCAAAAGCCGTTCAGTCGCCGAAACGATTCCGTTCATCCGGAAGATATCCCAGCCGGTGGCGCGCGACCTTTATATCCAGAAACTGGCGGCCATGCTCAACGTCAAACCGGACACCATCTATCAGGAACTCAACAAGATCCGCCAGAACGAATCTTCCGCGTTCAGGAGCATTGTCAAACCTTCCGCGGACAATGCGCAACCCGCCGCCGATGCTCCGCCGGGGGAGCAGCTCATTGATCAGCCGGCGGATATTATCCATGCCGAGGAAACCCTGCTGGCATTGGCGCTGAATTTTGAGGACGTATGCCTGCGTCTTTCTGAAGAACTGTCGACTGAAATGATCAGCCGGACGTCTATCGGCAAAGCGCTGAACGAACTTATAAAGTTGACAATCAACGGCGAATGGAGCAGCGCCAACGCCAGCCTTTCCAAAATAAACAGCGAGAGTTCAGACGCAAGACTGAGCATGTTTCTGGCGGCCCCCGAATTCAGCATGGACCTGATCGGCTCCAAGCAAAGCATGGCTTTGACCAAAGACCTGTCCAGAAAGGACGCCAATAAAAACAAGGCCGTATCAGACAACATCGCCACGATAAAAAAATATTTCTGCGAGAAGCAGAGAACTGAACTTATGTCCCGCCTTCGCAGCGCCTCCACCCCTGAAGAAAAGCAGGAACTGCTGAAACAGCTTAACGCGGTAATCATGCCGCTGTCAACGCATCCGCCGCGCAAGGCGTGAAGAATGCGGCAAATCAGCTAGAGACCTGTTGAGCAGAAACATTGCCGGGTTTTCGACGATCCATCGTATTATTGCCATTTTGGACAATTTGGACAATCCTTTTGCATAACCACTCCGAGATCTTTTTATACATTGCGGCGAGACTGTTCAGAGTTAAGTATCTCCGTAGTCGGCGGATTTGCCATACCAGAACATTAAACGCCGGTCCGATGACCGGCGCACACAGGGTAACGATTAAACCAGTTCTTGCTTTAACGCTTCAAGATTATTCCATCTGGCTTTGCGGCCGAAATCGGCATAGAAAGTGTTTTTGGCGGCGGCATCCTTGAAACGCTTTGACCAGTCGCTGAGATAGCCTTTGCCTTCCGGCTGCAACAGCGTGTGCGCAAAGGCAATGGCCGCGCCTTCGACAAATGCCTCAAGGTGAGGAGCCAGCGCGTCGCACTCAAAACTGTCAACCAGTTTCAGTCCCGGCGCGTTCATTTCGGTGCCGGCAATTACCGGCAGGCCGCGCCTGGCTGCTGCGGCTATGATGCGGTTCAGTTCAAAGACTTTTTTCTTTTTGACTTCCGGATCGGCAAAATTCCAGTTGCGGTCGGGAATGATATTGAGCATGGCCGCGCCGTTGGCAATATGCAGATCAAGCAGCGTTTCGACATCCTGCTCTCCGGCGGAAGCCCCGTCGAGCCAGGCAATCGTCGGGAGTGCGCCGCAGGCTTTGACAAACGCATTCATTTCCGTCAGTGTCGGGAAAGACGCCGGGTCCGGCCTGGCATAACCAACCCCGCCTTTTTTCATAGTTTTGGAGCGGATAAGTCCTTCCAGCTTGACCGGATTATCAACAATCCTGGCCGCTTCGGTGCCGTCAATGCCGAGTTTTTCCGCCCAGAACTCAGTTCTTGCCGCAGCATCGGGGAAAACTGCTTCGGCCTTGACCCGGTATGCCAGGCAGACATGTCGCTCGGTAACGTTGCCGTTGGGAGTAAGCGCCGCCGCGTCTTTGTCAAAATCAAGCACAACCGGTGTCAGATATGAATTAACCAGTTCCACAATCTGCCTGGTCCGTCCCGCCGCCTTGTCGCGCAGGCCGGACAGGAACCCCGCCGCGTCGCCGGAGGCATTGGCGGAAGCGAATCCCACGCCCATGTGATAGGCCACGCCAGGTTCGCCCGGAGAATTGATTTCTCGATCCGCCAGTTCCTTGATGAACGCCCTGGTTTCAATTCCGCAGACTCCTCGGGTATTTAATTTTCTGGAGGCGCTTAAAAATTCATCAACTCCGTCCAGCACATCGAAATCAACAATGCCGGATGCAAACCAGCCGCTGCGGCAGCCCAGCCACGCAATATATGACGGCGAAAAGCCATAGCCGTTATAAGAATAGAAGGTGTGGCAGTGCAGATTGTGGGCTTCGGTCGGTTCGCTGCAATGCAGCTTGCCGGTATGCAGCAGATCAATAATTTCGGACAGGGCGTTTTTGCGTACTTTATAATCCAGACTGTTAAGCTCGGTCTCAAAACCGTTTATTTCATTTCCCATAATCATTATTATACCTCAAGAATTTGAATTTTAAAATAATCCGCTTAATATACCCGCGCTGCCCGGAATGACAAACCATTTTTCGGCACTGGATTGAGAAAACGATAAACTTCAGAATAAATGGCGCTTGCAGTAAAAATCGACAATAGTAATAGAGTAATAATGCGGCCACGCCATAAAATCAGCTAGAAAAACGAAATTTGTAAGGATTCCTTATGTTTTCAGCTAATTTTCCACAAAATTGATAAATTTTTGTTGATTTTGTTTTGCCATAGCTGGAAAGTATGCTAGAATAGCTATAGAATTTCTTTAGTGAAATAAGGGAGAGTTACTAAACAGTCAAAACAGGGAAGGGTAAAAAATGGCAGACGATAGTTCAAAAACATCATCGCTTCCAGAAATCCAGAACCAGGATTTTGAGAAGAAACTCGAGGTCATCGAAAAAAGCATCACCAGAATCGATCAAATCAGGAAAAAACAGTTTTTTGTTACTATCTGCGGCATGATTGTGATTATTCTAGTTATGGCGATTTTCGTCGCAAGTCTTACCGATTTCGTGAGAAATTACAACTCTCAGCAGCTAATGGAAGAAATCAGCAAAAACTCAACCATAATTACTCAAAGCCCGGAATTGCGCACATTAAGCCGCGATTTCCAGGAAGTGTTCATTCCTACTTTCAGAAAAGAGCTTGCAACGTCTCTGGAAGCCAGTATGCCTGCCTTTAAAGATGAAGTATTCAAATCCGCGAAGGATATTGAAACTTATCTTCAGCAGGATGTCCGGAACAAAGTGCTGTTCCGTCTTTCCGAAGCGCTGAACAAGGTTGAAAAGAGCATCCTGAGCAAGCATCCGGATCTCACCGCCAAAGAACTGGAAAAAGCTTTCAATGAAGTAAATACTCATTTCATTGATGAGCTTACCGGCATTCTTAATAAGCGGGTGGATGCAACCAAAGAAAAGCTGGTTATGCTTGACGAGAGCTTCAGGCGCTTTAAAGACACGCCGGAATATGCTGAAGCCAAGGAAATGGGTACCGGCGAGATTGAAAACAGGTTATTGGAAACTTTCCTTGAACTTTGGATTTATCATCTGAATCCGCAAAGAGGCATGGAAAAAGCATTTGACGCCAAAGGAGGAAAGTAATCATGAGTAACAACGTAAACGAAAGAATTGAAAAGCTTTATCAGGCAGTATCCAAAGAGGAAAAGAATTTTACCTCCTCCCTCAATAAAGCACTGGGTTTTTATCTGGTAATTATCATTATTCTGGCAAGTTATACGGTCTTTTTGAATATAAAGATCAAAGAACTGGCGACGCCGACAAACCTGGCGATCGCCCTGAATACAAAAATAAAAGATGCGATTCCGATGTTTACCAGGAAGATTAAAGAGCAGATGAAGCCGGGCGCAAAGCAACTGGCCGATAAGACGATTGAAAGTGTGCATGCGCTCATTCCCAAATCCACCGAATTTGTCAAAAGTCAGATCGAGTTCTATGTCAACGATGTTATGACTCAGATCGAGAATAAGCATCTGGTGGAACTGCAGAATATTTTTGAGAGCACTGTTGACGAAGCCATGAAAAACAAAGATATCGTTCAGGATAAGACTCTTGGCAAGTTGCTGGCTACTCAGATTACGGCGAAAATAGATGATGAGCTCAAGAATGTAATTAACAACGAGATGCTCGATTCTATTGACAAACTTCGCAATGACATTGAATCACTCAGATCAAAACCGGTAAAACTCATGACCAAGAATGAATATGCCGAAAGGTCATTCCTGGTTTACTGGCTGTATCTGGTGAACAATACCAAGACCGGCGAAAGCAACTTTGCCGATGTATTGAACATCATGACCCGTGCCTCCGAAAACTTCTGTAACAAGGCGTCCAATATTGTCGCGGATATCGAAGTTAATGCGGCCACAGATGCGGCAACTGCTGCTCCGAAAACAAAGAAGCCTGCCGTTCAATAATCTGTTTCATTACACAAAAACAAAAAAGCCGGGATTTCCCGGCTTTTTTATTTGTCACTTATGCGCCTTTGTTTGCTGTGTGCAAATATTATATCATAACCAAATTTAAATTTCGACGACGCCTTCAAACGCCGTTGCCGCCGGGCCGGTCATATAAACATTATTATCTTCAGCCCATTCGATTTCAAGGTCTCCGCCGCGCAGATGGACAGTCTCCTTGCTGCAGTTCACTGCGGCAACAGTTATTTCATCCATAAACTGCTGTTGGCACGAACAACTCCACATCCGGCAGGTTCTGGTATACTTCTTCTACCGTGCTGTATGCGGTCAACACCCTGACCACTACTGGCAACGGCTCTGTCCATATCTCTGGCAGATCAGCCTCCAACTTGTCATTTGCGGCAAAGGCCAGCCGTTCTACCGGCGGACAGAATCTGGCATCTATCCCCGGCTTATTGCCGCGGGCATCTATACGGTACCAGCCGTGATCCGGCATCCAAATGGCATTTAGTCCGTGCAGGCAATAGGGGGCGCCGTGCCCTTCAAGTGAAAGCCGCTGGTAGCAGAGGCCGGCAGGAATAGTGTTTGCCCTCAAAAGTGCCGCCAGCAAGTGGCTTTTGGCATAACAGTAGCCGGTGCCGTGCGCCAGCACTTCTGACGCTTTACATGTCACAGGATTGAGTCGATAATCCCAACTGTGCTTGATTTCATCGCGGACAAATTCGAAACAGTGACGAGCAATCTCGATCCTGTCTGATGCCTTGGCAGCCAGTTCATGGGCTTTGGCCAGCACCGCAGGATGTTGCCAGTCGCAGTAGTCGGTTGCTTGGAGATATGGTTGCCTGGTTTTAGAAATATTGGCGGACATGCGTAACATTCCGTTAGTTTTTATTTTCCGGTCGCAAATATTATAGCGTAATCAACTTTAAATTTCAACAGTGCCTTCAAATGCGGTTGTCGCCGGGCCGGTCATATAAACATTATTATCTTCAGCCCATTCGATTTCAAGGTCTCCGCCGCGCAGATGGACCGTCACCTTGCGTCCGGTAAGCTTGTTCAATACGCAGGCCACGGCCACGGCGGATGCGCCGGTGCCGCAAGCCAGGGTTTCTCCCGCGCCGCGCTCCCATACCCGCATCTGCACTTCAGTCGGAGAAATTATCCTGACGAATTCAACATTTATTTTCTTTGGAAACATTTCATGAACTTCAATTTCCGGACCGTCATGCAGCACATGTCTGTCCGTGATTTCGTCAACGAAAATTACCGCGTGCGGGTTGCCCATTGACACGCAGGTCATGGCGTATTCCTTCCCGGACGGCAGAAGCAGCTTTTCGCCGACAACTGTATCCTTGTCAATATTTACCGGTATGAACAACCCCTTCAGCCGCGGTTCGCCCATATTGACTCTGGCCGACGAGAAGTTGCCCTGGTCGTCACGCCGGATGGCGATTGCCAGGATTCCGGCTCCGGTTTGAACCGTGATTGTATTCTTGCCGCCGACATAGCCGTGATCGCAGAGATACTTTGTCACGCAGCGGATGGCATTGCCGCACATTTCCGCCTCGGAGCCGTCGGAATTGAACATCCGCATCTGAAAATCCGCCTTGTCATGCCTCAAAATAAGGACAATCCCGTCGCCGCCGATCCCGAAATGCCGGTCGGACAGCCCGGGAGCCACTGCTTCGGGATTCGGAATCAGGCCGGGATTGGCAATGCAGTCAAAATAGATATAATCATTGCCTAAACCATGCATTTTTGTAAATTGCACTCTCATTCACTTTCTCCAATTATGCTGTTTACCAGTTCCGCATTGCTCAACTTCCGGCGCGCCGGGATGGCCTGGCCTTTATAAACCAGAACCTCGGCGGGCATTGGGCGCAGATTGTAAACTCCGCCCATCGCATAACAGTACGCGCCCGCATTCCTGATCGCCAGAATGTCGCCTTCCCGGATTTCCGGTAATTCGCGCTGCTCGGCAAAGCGGTCGCCGGTTTCGCAGATATTGCCGCAGACGTCATAAACTTTCGGTACTCCTCCCGGATTGCTCAAATTCAATACTTCGTGGTATGCACCGTAAAATACCGGGCGGATCAATTGCGGGAAGCCGGAGTTGCAGCCGGCAATCAGCCGCGAATTGTTGTTCTTCAGCGTATTGACTTCAACCAGCAGATAGCCGGCTTCGGCAACAATGAATTTTCCAGGCTCGAAGTACATTTTCAAATCCCTGCCGTAACTCTTGCAGAATTCGGCAAAGAGCCTGGTGATTTCGGCTCCCATCGCCACATAGTCGACCCTTGCTTCATCCGGCTTGTACGGAACTTTGAACCCTCCGCCGAAATCCAGAAATTCCAGATCCGGAAAGTTTGCCGGCGTCGCCAGCGCCATGATATTTCTCATGCTCTTGAACACGGATTCAGTATGCTGCAAGCCGGAACCGGTATGCTCGTGCAGCCCGATAACGGTCAGATTATGCTTCTGTACAATTGTTTTGGCCTTCTCAATATCTTTCAGCAGAATGCCGAATTTTGCCAGATCCCCGGCAGTCATCAGTCCGGCGGCCTCGCCGTCAACAACATCCGGATTGAAGCGCAGACAGACCCGGCTGCCTGAATATTTTCTGCCGAACCGTTCAAGTTCGGACAGCGAACCGATATTCATCAGCACCCCGTGCTTGACAACTTCATCAACTTCCGCCGCGGTCATATTGTTGGCCGTATAAATAATCCGTTCCTTCGGGAATCCGGCTTTCAGCGCCAGCAGCACTTCCGCCGGGCTGACGGTGTCCAGCGATGCGCCAGCCTCGTTCAGCATCTTCAGCAGATGAAAATTATAATTGGCCTTCATGGCGTAATGAATTTTCAATTGCGGCCACTTGATGTAGTTATACAAATCGTTGTAGCGCTGAACAATCATGTCGCCGTCATACACAAACAGCGGGGTGCCGTGCGTCCCCGCCAGTTCCAGCAGTAAATTTCTTTCCAGACTCATTTTCCTCTTTCTTGTGAATAAAGTTTTTATAACTGTATCATATTATTATTTATAACAGGAGATCACCGCCAGCACTTCCAGCGGCTCTTTGCTTATGCACTTGATCGAATGTCCGTTGCCGTCTCCGGTCAGGATCGTGTCGCCCGCGTTCAATATCACCTGATTCCCGTTGTCATCCGCCTCGGCGGTTCCGCTCAGAATGACGAAGACTTCCTCCTCGTCATCATGCTTATGAAACCCTATGCTGCTGCCCGGTTGCAAGATCAGTTTGGCAAACAGCCGGTTGCTGGCTTTCATTTCAGCGCCGGGCTGCCAGTAATGTTCAATCCTGACGCTGCCATCGCCGCCGCGCATATTTTCTTTGATGTCAAATTTATATTCGCCGGACCTTCTTATCATGACAAAACTCCATATATTTTAAAAATCAGCCATAAAAACTTAAATATAAAATATATACCATGTTCTATTTTTTTTCTATCCCTCCGCCGGAATTTTACCGTCAATGATGAAATTCCATGGCGAATTACTTTGGACGTTTACTACTGAATCGCCACTTGAAAATAATTGTTTTCAGAGTATAATCTATATGTTTTCTGTTTTTAAGGAACCATGTGCAAATCATGGACTGGTCCGCAACTGTGTATGACGTTTAAGACGTCTGAAGTCAGGAACTTGCAGGAAACTTTCCCGTCTATTTGACGTGATTGACGGGGAATCTTTGGAGTAGTGCGTTACTCACTAAACAAAGGGAATAAAATGAATATGGAATTATTGTCCGGACACAGTCCGGAGCTGTTATTTTTTGCTGCCGGCAATGAACCGGCGGCGTTGAATGTATCCAGCCGAATACTATGCCGGAATAAAATTAAATCCTGCTGTTCAGCATCTCTGACTGTTGCACATCCTGATTTTGCCACATTATTGAGAGGAGTTTGATGATGCAGCCTGGACACGGGGGAAACATTTTAAAGTATGCTGAAACGGCGGGGTGCGCCCCTGAGGATATTCTGGACTTCAGCTCCAGCATCAATCCGCTGGGACCGCCGGAATTTTTGCGCGGGGCGATCAGCCGGGCGGCGGGCAGTCTGATTCGCTATCCCGACCCGGTTTCCGGCAGACTGGTCGAAGCTGCCGCGGAGGTATTTGCCGTCGCCGCTGAACGGATTGTGGCCGGCAACGGTTCCAATCAGTTGATTTTCGCCATTCCCCCGGCTTTGAAAATCAAAAAGGCGCTGATTACGGTGCCTTCCTATATGGATTACGAAAACAGTTGCCGTCTCGCCGGAATGTCGATTGAATATTTCCCGCTGGCGGAGGCGGATAATTTTGTCGCTGATCCTGAAAAGCTGTCTGCCGCATTGCGGCCGGAAATGCTGGTTTTCATCGGACATCCGGGCAATCCGGCGGGTACGGCGATGAGCCCGGAGGCTATCCGGGAACTTGCCGCAAAACATCCGGGTACGGTTTTTGTCATTGACGAAGCATTCGCCGATTTCGGCGTTGCTGATTTCACGCTGCTGCCTGATGTGCCGGAGAACGTGATTGTGCTGCGTTCGCTGACCAAATTTTTCGCCATTCCCGGACTGCGCATCGGTTTTTGTTTCGCATCGCCTGTACTGGCCGGTAGAATCCGGGAATACATTCCGGACTGGTCGGTCAATGCCATCGCTCAGGAGACCGGGATCGGGCTGCTGCGGGACACCGCGGAATATTCGCGCCGCACGATTGAGAACATCAATCATCTGCGGGAGCGGCTCGCAGCTCAGATCGCGGCGGTCGCCGGGCTGAAGGTATATCCGGGAATCGCCAATTATCTGCTGGTGCGCCGTTCGTCCGGCGGCAGGGATTTTTATGAACGCCTGTTGAAAGAATATCACATCGCGGTCAGAGACTGCGGTAATTTTCGCGGCCTGGATGAAAACTATTTCCGGATCGGGCTGCGGTCGGAAGTGGAAAACGATCTGCTTGCGGACGCGGTTCGCAATGTGCTTGACGCCACCGTAAAACCCGCCGGCTTTTATCTGAAGAAGGTGCGCCGCAAACCCTCGCTGATGCTGCAGGGAACCTGTTCCAATGCCGGAAAAAGTATTCTGACTGCCGCGTTCTGCCGGATACTGCTGCAGGACGGCTACGATGTCGCGCCGTTTAAGGCGCAGAATATGGCGTTGAACTCCTATGTCACGCTGGACGGCTGTGAAATGGGCCGCGCCCAGGCGGTGCAGGCCGAAGCCTGCCGCCTGTCGCCGGATGTGCGGATGAATCCGGTGCTGCTCAAACCTTCGAGCGACACCGGTAGCCAGGTGATCGTGCTCGGCAAGCCTGTCGCCAATATGGAGGCGCGCAAATATTACACCGCTAAAACAATGCTGTTCGATACCGTGAAATCAACTTATGATTCGCTGGAAAAAGATCACGAGGTGATTGTGCTGGAAGGCGCCGGCAGTCCGGGTGAAATGAATCTGAAACATGCGGACATTGTCAACATGAACATGGCGCGTTATGCGGAAAGCCCGGTGCTGCTGGCCGGCGACATTGACCGGGGCGGGGTCTATGCCTCCTTCATCGGCACGGTGGAGACTTTTGAACCGTGGGAACGCGCTCTGCTGAAAGGATTTATCGTGAATAAATTCCGGGGGGATGCATCGCTGCTGACTGCGGCGCATGATTACGTCTATAATTTTACCGGCAAACCTGTTCTCGGGGTTGTCCCCTATCTGAAAGACCTGGGTTTGCCGGAGGAGGATTCTGTATCGTTTGCTTTTACCCGCCCATGTGAGAAATTCGCGCAGACGCTCGATGTGGCGCTTATCGCGCTGGACCATATTGCCAACTTTACCGATTTCACGCCGTTCGAGATTGAACCGGATGTCAATATCCGGAAAGTGCGGAAATTAAGCGACCTCGGCAGCCCTGACCTGATAATTCTGCCCGGCAGCAAGAATGTGATCGGCGATATGGAAGTCCTGCGCCGCGGCGGACTTGACGCGGCGATCAGGGAGAAAGTTAAAGGCGGCGCCTGGCTGGCCGGAATCTGCGGCGGCCTCCAGCTTGCCGGGGAGATAGTGGAAGACCCGCACGGGTTGGAATCCTCCAGTAGAACCACTGCCGGTCTGGGCCTGCTGCCGCTGCGCACCGTCCTTGAAAAGGAAAAAATCCTGAAGCTGACCAGGGCGGTGCTGACCGCGAACAACCGTCAGGTCAGCGGGTACGAGATTCATCACGGGATCACTGAATGCAGCGCTGAACAACTCATCAGCATGCGCGCTTCCTCCGGCGAACCGGTCGGCTTTGCCTCCGGCAGAATCTGGCTCACCTATCTGCACGGCGTGTTTGACGATGACCTGTTCCGGCGTGAATTCATTGATATGATCAGAAGCGACCGCGGACTGCCGCCGCTGCATAAAGTCCATGCTGAATACAGTACGGAAAACGCGCTGAACCGGCTGGCGGATACGGTCCGCGGCAGCGTGCAGCTTAAGGAAATCTATAAAATCATGGGACTTGACTGAAATGGAACTTCTGTATATTCTGGCCGGTGCGCTGCTGTTTGATCTGCTGCTGGGCGACCCGCGGGTGCCGTATCACCCGGTGGCTGTAACCGGCCGGTCGGCGCTGGCGCTGGAAAATTACGCCAGACACATTATGGGCGGCACTTTTATCGCGGGCATGCTGTGTGCCTGCGTCATCACCGGCACGACGGCATTGATCGCGCTGGCGCTGGTTGCGGCGGCTTTGAAATTGGGTGTCATCGCGGGGATTGCGGTTGCGGCGTTCCTTGTCTATATCACGATTGCGCCGCGCAGCCTGGTGATGCATGCCGAAGCCGTGAAGCGGCCGCTGCTGGAAGGGAATCTGGAACTTGCGCGGAAGAAAGTCGCCATGATCGTCAGCCGCGACACCAGTGTGCTGGACGAGCGCGGCGTGGTCCGTTCCTGTGTTGAAAGCCTGGGCGAGAATGTCATTGACGGCGTTACTTCGGCGCTGTTTTTTGCCGCCGCCGGCTGGCTGTTGTGGGGAATCCCGGGGGCCGCTGCCGCGGCTTGTTTTTATCGCGCCTCAAACACGCTTGACGCCACCTACGGCTACCGCAACGAGCGCTACCGCCATTTCGGAACATTTGCCGCCAGGCTGGATGACGTGTTGAATTTCATTCCCGCCAGATTAACTTTAGTTGCGATATTTCTGGCATCGCTGATTGGCGGATTCCGGCCGTTCAATGCGGTCAGGTGCGCGTGGCGCGATCACGGCAAGCATCCCAGCCCGAATTCCAACTGGGGCATGTCGGCGTTCGCCGGCGCGCTGGGGGTCAAACTCGGCGGCCGGACATTTTATCATGGACAATGGGAGGATTATCCGGAATGGGGGATCGAGTTTGAACCGCTGACGGTTAAACATATTGCGCGGACGCAGCGGCTGGTGATCCTGGTGACGCTGACCTTTGCCGCGCTGTGCGCGGCCGGCGCAATGATTATAAAGGCAATGTGAATGAACAAAGTAAAAAAAATAATTCTGATCAGGCACGGCTCGCTGGATAAACAGTATGACGGCTGTTACATCGGCTCTACCGATCTGCCGCTCAGCCGTGAAGGCATAAGGGAGGCGGAAGCGCTGGGCCGGTTCCTGAAGCAAATGGATATTGACTGCGTCTATTCCAGTCCCTTGCTGCGGGCCAGGCAGACGGTCGAAGCGGCGCTGCGCTCATTGCCTCCGGTTCCGGTCATCTATGATGAGCTGCTGCGGGAAATTGATTTCGGTGCATGGGAGAAGTTGACATTCGCTCAGATCTGCGAACGGAATCCGGAACTGATTGAGCCGTGGAACAGCCGCGACGGCAAATTCACTTTCCCCGGCGGGGAAAACGTCGGCGAATTCTACGACCGGGTCCGCCGGGTCAAACAGCAACTGCTTGATTCGGCAGACAATAACATCGCCATCGTTTCGCATGGCGGTATTCTCTCGAATTTAATCAGCGATGTTCTGGATATCGGGCCGCATAAATCCTTGTCGCTGAAAGTGGACCGGGGGTCGGTTTCCACCTTGAGCCTGTTTGAAAACGGCATTGGTGTTTTGAACTCGTTGAACTTTAAACCAGTTGAATACGGATTTTAATTATGGCAAATGTAATTTTAGTCACCGGCGGCGCCAGAAGCGGCAAAAGCGCCTACTCCGAAACGCTGGCAAAGTCGTTTAACGGCTCCAGGGCATATATCGCCACCTGTCCGGTAATGGACGAGGAGATGGCCCGGCGCGTGGAACGCCATCAGCAGCAGCGCGGGAATGACGGCTGGACCACCATCGAAGAGGAACGCGATCTGGCCGGGGTAATCCGGCAGTCGGTTCAATATGACACTATTCTGGTTGACTGCCTGACGTTATGGATCAGCAACCTGATGTATCATGCCGGACGGGCAGGGGGTGAGGTCTCGGAAGACCGGATGCTGGAAATATGCGCGGATTTGAAACTTGCCTGCATGGCGCATGCCGGGAATATCATCTTTGTGATAAATGAAGTCGGGCTGGGGATTGTTCCGGATAATGCGCAGGCCCGCCTGTTCCGCGACCTGTCCGGACGCTGCTCGCAGGAAATCGCCCGGTTTGCCGCAAAGGTAGTGCTGGTGGTCTGCGGACTTCCGCTGGTATTGAAAGAAGAACAAAAATAATTAAGATAAGGAGTTTACTTCAATGAGCTTACTGCAACAAACTATTGATGCGATCGAACCGCAGAGTCAGGAATACCGCAAGCTGGCGGAAGAACGTATTCTGGACCTTACCATGCCGCGCTGGGCGCTGGGCAGACTGCTGGACCTGGCCGTTGACCTGGCCGGCATGACCAGATCGCTTCATCCGCAGGTCAGGCAGAAAAATATTGTGCTGATGGCCGGCGATCACGCGATTATTGCCGAGGGGGTTTCGGATCAGCCGAAGGAAGTCACTCTGCAGATGATTTACAATTTTATCCGGCGCGGCGCGGGAATCAATGTGCTGGCCGCCAATGCCGGGGCCGGCGTAACCGTCGTGGATATGGGCGTGGACGGCTGTTTGCAGGACCTGGTTGACGCCGGTAAGATCATTTCCAAAAAAATTGCGTACGGCGCCAATAATTTTGCCAGGGGTCCGGCCATGACCCGGGAACAGGCGATCGCCTCGCTGGAGGCGGGGATCGAGGTTGCAAAAATGCTCTCGCCGTCAACCGATATTTTCGGCACCGGCGAAATGGGGATCGGCAATACCACGCCCAGTTCCGCCATTATCGCGGTGCTCACCGGCACCAAAGACATCGCGTCGGTGGTTGACCGCGGCGCCGGGCTGCCCAGCGCTAAACTGCCGCTCAAAGTCGATGCGATAAGACGCGGCATTGAACTTAATCAGCCCGATCCCGCCGACGGCATTGATGTGCTGCATAAAATCGGCGGTTATGAGATCGGCGGCATCGCCGGGCTGATCCTCGGCGCGGCGGCATTGAAAAAACCGGTCGTCGTGGACGGTTTCATCTCCACCGCCGGAGCGCTGATCGCCCATTCGCTCTGCCCGGCTTCCGCCGATTACATGATTGCCGCTCACGGCAGCATGGAACGCGGCCATCAGCCGATGCTCAAGCTGCTGAACAAAAAACCGCTGCTTGATCTCAGTCTGCGGCTGGGCGAAGGCACCGGCGCCGCGCTGGCGATGAACATTGTGGATGCCGCCGTTGCCGTGATGACTGAGATGGCGACTTTCTCCAGCGCCGGAGTGACGGATAAGGGACTGTAAGTTGAAAGTTGAAAGCGAGAAAAGTTGAAAGTTGAGGGCGGGAGATAAAGCAGATTTCAACTACTCGCCACCGGCGGCTCGCCGGGCGCGTTCCAACGGCGAAACGTTGGTCGGCCGAAGGGCGATCCATTTGATTGTTAAGTTCTATTTAATGAGGTAAATATGCTAAGAAGACTTTTTGCTGCTATCACTATGCTGACCATTCTGCCGGTGCCGGGCTTCAATGCCGCGGAAGCGGATTTGGAACGCTCTAAGCCGTTCTTTCCGGTTGTCGGCCTGATTGCCGGCGGCATCGCCTATGCGGTGGCGCTGGGCTTGAACCATTGCGCTTCGCATCTGGTCGCGGCGGTGGCGCTGGTGGTGCTGCTGGTGGCCTTCTCCAAAGGCTTTCACCTCGACGGGCTGGCCGACTCCGCCGATGGTTTCATGAGCAGCCGTTCTAAAGAAAAAATGCTGGAAATCATGCATGACAGCCGGATCGGCGCGATGGGCGTCTTCGCCATGCTGGCGGTGCTCGGACTGAAAACCGCCGCGCTGGTTTCGCTGCCCCCGGCCATGCTCCCGTCAGCCGTGCTGCTGGCGGCGCTTTCCGGACGCTGCTCCATTGTCATCTACATCTATTTTTCGCGCTATGCCCGTGAAACCGGCCTGGGCCTGGTGATGTTCAAACGTCAATCCTTATTGACCTGTCTGTGGAGCCTTGCCGTCATGGCTGCCGCCGCCTGGTGGCTGTTCGGCATAAACGGCCTGTACGCCGCCGCCGGGATTCTGCTGTTCATCTGCTGCTGGCGCGCCTACGCCAACAGCAAAATCGGCGGAGCCACCGGCGACACCATCGGCGCCGCCGAAGAAATCTCCGAAATGCTAATCCCCCTGATCCTCTCAATGTTTTTAAAATAACCGCTAACCCTTTTTGCGAAGCATGAGTTTTTGTGCAATAGCTCCACCTGATCAAAGCCGATCCCGCACATTCTGGACACCCATCCACCTCATTTTGGACACCGCTCCACCTCATTTTGGACAGCCCGGTCTGGGAGTTCTGAGAAGACTGGGAGTTCTGGGAGTTCTGGGATATTGCCGTCCGAGACGGACGGCGCTATAACAAAAGCATTTTGGACAACTTGGACATCCCTCCGCCTCATTTTGGACAGCTTCATGCATTCTCCTTTCACAACTTTTCTCGCTTTTCTCGCTTCTCTTGCTTTCCACTCTCTTCGCATTTTGGACAGCCCGGTCTGGGAGTTCTGGGAAGACTGGGAGTTCTGGGAGATTGCCGTCCGAGACTACAACAAAACCATTTTGGACAGCACTCCGCCTCATTTTGGACAGCTTCATGCATTCTCCTTTCACAACTTTTCTCGCTTTCCTCGCTTTCCTCGCTTTCCACTCTCTTCGCATTTTGGACAGCCCGGTCCGGGAGTTCTGAGAAGACTGGGAGTTCTGGGATGCTGCCGTCCGAGACGGACGGCACTACAACAAAACCATTTTGGACAGCCGCCTCCCAAGGCCCCATAAGCCCCGATTTCCGGCTGTTATCCTTACCATCTGTTCCCATTCTGGCTGTTCCCATTCTGGCTGTTCCCATTCTGGCTGTTCCCATTCTGGCTGTTCCCATTCTGGCTGTTCCCATTCTGGCTGTTATCCCTCCGGCTCCTGGTTTCCGGCTGTTATCCTCCCGGCTGTTAATCATTCTGACTCCTGACTCCTGACTCCTGACTTCTGGCTGCTAATCATCCCGCCATCTCAAAAAATTCCGCTCTTTCTTTCCAGGCTTTGATCATGCCGG
>Ga0172379_10000603_pt1 | contig 87872 bp, 91 predicted proteins | sample GrowelOW334metaG_FD_119756 | JGI IMG/M metagenome (GOLD analysis project Ga0172379, IMG submission 119756) | Groundwater microbial communities from an aquifer near a municipal landfill in Southern Ontario, Canada - Groundwater well OW334 metaG | ecosystem: Environmental > Aquatic > Deep... | reverse complement strand
CCCATATATACCGGTTGGCGCAGGATATTGTCTTTAGTCCATTCGCCAAAGGCAAATTCCCCCACCAGCCGCGGTTTGAGCCAGATAACAGTTTCATTTCTGGTTACCATACTCCCTCCCCTCCTAACCTCCTCGCCTAGCCGGCGAGGCTGGCCCTCTGCAGGGGAGGATTTTTTGGAGATGTCGACAAATGGAGATTTGGTGGATTTAAGTTTTAAGAATTTCTGCTTGAGCTCGCCACGCTCTGTATCAGTAAAACCAGTGCCGACTTTTCCGGCATAAACTAACTTCTTACCCCGGTAATAACCCACCAAAACCGCTCCGAAAGTAGTTTTAGTCTTACCCTGACCGGGAGTGTAGGCCCCGATGACAAATTCCTGTTGGTTGTGGGTTTTGATCTTCACCCAATCACCGCTCCGCCTACCTTCTTGGTAGCGACTATCTATTCTTTTACCGATAATGCCCTCCCAGTGTTTTTGCTTAGCTTTTTTAAAAAGAGAGATGCCGTCGCTAGATAATGGTGCTAAATAATATAAAACCCCGAGTATGTAGGGTGGGTGAGGCTTGAATAGTAATCTAAGCTTTTCTTTACGCTCCAGCAGAGATTTAGTTTCCCAATTCTTGCCGTCATAATTTAGCAAATCAAAGGCCAAGTAGGCTGCCGGAACCCTTTTAGTCAGCTTGGCAATTTCATGAGGATCGGTTTGACCAATGCGCGGCTGCAGAGCCTGAAAGCTACTAATACCTTTGCGAAAAGCGGTGATCTCACCATCTAGCACCAACTGTTTGGGAGATAATTTCTTAATGGCTGCAACAATTTCCGGAAATTGTTTTGCCTTGTCTTTATTGTTTCGCGTCAGCAGTCTAACTTTTTCTCCGGTTTTAATTGCAATAATCCGCATCCCGTCAATTTTATGCTCAAAAACCCACTCCTTGCTCTTGAAGGGTTTATCAACCAACCGGCAAAGCATCGGAGCGTATTTCATATCTTCGCACCTTCATTATACAGAATACAGACAAAACAAAGCGAGAAGAATTACGTAATTAAATATATATTTAAATAAATACTTAGCTTTACACTAAAAAAGCCAGCGGCAGGTTAGTCTTTCGGAAGAGTGCCGGTGCAGGTAATGTCAGCACCTGGCAAATCTTCTTTTAGCTGGTCGCAATCCTCCGTAGTTACTCCCCGTCCAGACAGTTTTAATGTGGATAGTTGTTTCAAATTAAATAATGGGGAAATATCTAACGCTGGCAATAAACTGCTGGTTCCTGACGGTAAACGCAAACAGCCAGGGCCGGACTCTCTCAGGTCAACCGCTTTTAATTTAGCGGAATAAAGAAAAGATCGGATAGAGGTGAGGGGTGATCCCCGGAATGAAACGGTATTCATCTGCGGGAAAGGCAAATCTTTAACTTCTAACTGGTCGTTCATATTAGGAGCTAGGCTGGCAGTAAAATCCAGACCCACGGGGCTCTTTAAGCAATCAGCGAACAAATATCGCAGTTTCTTAAACCAGAGCGTCGCTGAAATAGAATCGAGATCATTGCCACTGACATCTAGCCACAACAGGTTGTGCAGATTCTCGACTACATCCAATTCAGTGGCATTGGTAGATGACATCGACAAAATCTGGATATTTTCCAGCGGTTTTAGGGCAGAAAAATCAACGTGTCCAAAATTATCCACGGCTTGCACATTGCCGATAGTCAGAATGCGCAACTTGCTTAGCGCTGATATGGGAAATAAGTTAACTTTCGGGGTAAATGTATAAATTAGTTTTTGACTCACTTCAAACCCGGCCGCAGCGCTATCGGCATACGGCATCCACGAGTAGCTGCCATACCCCCCGACATTGCCGCCCTGATTTATGCTGGAGCCTTGGGCGCTCACAGAAGGGATTTGCAGCGCTTCCAGGCAAGTCAGATTTTTGATAGCAGCGAGAGCGCTATAATTGTTGTCGCGAAAATCTCCGGGAATTTTTACCCTGGATTGTTCCTTTACTCTATAAGAATTTTTATTTACAAAAACCGGTAATATCGATGGGCCACTGTAATTTTTAAGAGAGAGATCTCCTGCTTTGGGAAGTAAATTACCTAGATCTGTTCCAGGCCCGAATGGCAAAAAGGTCTGCGGATATTCGGACACCTCAGCCGGGATATAAAATATTTCCGAAACCGTATCGCCAGAAGAACTCCTAGCTCCCGATGTTAGTTTAATAGTGTCATTAGGATAATATTCGCCGTAACCTTTGTTATCGGGCAATTCATAGAAAGCTCGGCAGGCCGGATAATATACCCTTTCCGTGGACGAAGTTTCCGTGATCTCGCCGGTTATGGGATCAGTAATTTTTTTGGTATGAGTTTCTTCTTTCCAATAAGATTTCTTTTTGCAATTCTCCCACCACACCGCTGCCGAAAACTTTATTTTACTGGGGCCGTCTAGACCGATTAATCTCTTACTAAACAGGCCGTCTTCTTTAAATTGCCCCGACAAATCCGTGAGTTCCGTGCTCATTTCGTGATGAAGCAGAGGATTGTATTTAACGTATTCGGTAGCGTAATCCGAATTAGAGCATAATAATTTTTTGTTTTCGGCTAAGCGTTGATAAAGCCAGGAATTTAAAATCTTTTCCTGCGTGATCGGCGGTTTAATGGAACAACCCGATAAAATAATCAGGAAAGTTACTGTCACTACGGCTGGCCACCACTTCTTCACCGTTTTATTATACAGATTAAACCCGCGCTCTTCTACTGGGCAGCGCCGGCGCCAATTCGAATTGAAGCAGTGGCTGCCTCAAGAGTGCGGGCCAATTTATCTACAATAGGGTTGTTCAATCGGGAGCGCAAAATAGCCAGCACTTTTTGGCAAAACCAGAATCGTTCCTGCGGTGTCACGCTAGGATTAAGTTTATACCACAAGGATTCGCCCTCTTCCAAATAAGAGGTGGTGATAGATTGGATAAAATGAATTTTATCGGCTGCGCAAATCATTAAAGCCTCCGGGCTAGCAACGGTCAATTGATCGAGATATTTTAATTTGCGCTCTCGCCAGGTTAATTTAAAATTCGACCGCCGGTGGGCGGTCTCTAATACGCTTACTTCCTGGACAATTTGGCAGATGAGTTGGCTAAAGTCGCGGCAAATATCGGCTTGGCTGTAAACAGCTGGGTCCACATCTTCTAAAACATCGTGCAGTAATCCGGCCACAATAGTATTTTCGTCATCAGTATAGCGTGATAATAAAATGGCCACCGCATAAGGGTGGACCACATAAGGAAACTGCTCGGCTTTTCGGGATTCACCTTGGTGAATCTCATTTATTTTAGTGATAGCTTTTTGGACTAATGGAGTGATTTTCATAAAATCACATGTTTATTGCCCGCATTGTACTGCTACCACAATAGAATACAAGGGAAACCGTCCGGAAAGGCTATCTAACTCCTCATCCGGTACTTTTTACCACCATTTTCAACGGCTCAACCTATTGAGCCGTTCAGTTGTTCAAAAGAAGTATATATTTAAATATATACTTCGGTATGTAATTAAAAAGCAAGGCCGTGGTGGTCTTGCTTGTGGTTCAATCTCAAAGGTTTAGAGACAATGGCTAGGGATCTGCCTCGCCAGCGGCTGTGCTGGTTTGAATAGATACGGGCGGATCATGTCTTACTAAACAAGTGGGTGGAAAGAATATCCCTATCACAGTGATAACTGCCAGCACAACAATGATAATTAGGGACCCCCATTCGCCCCAAAAACGCTTAAATAACATTTTAAAGTTCCTCCTTTGCTAGGATACTTAAAGCATAGCAAAAAAAATGCCTAAAACAATCTAGGAGCTACTTTTAAGAAGTTACTTGGATGGCTTGCATTCAGCGCAACAATCCGGGATCATGGCTTCCGGGAAACCTTCATCTTGCATTTTTGAACAAGGAATTTCTCCATTCCCGTCCAAGACAATTCTCCAGCCAGCAGCTTCTTTAACGGCAAACCAGTAACCGCCGCCGGAACCGTTCTCATCCTGATACATCACTCCGCCCCGCGCATGATCACCGGTATTTTGCAATACGGTAATAACAGTTTTATCTGCCGGCCAGTTGGCTTTAGTCGCCAGGGCTTGTTTGATGGCGTCTAGATCCATCTGGCTAGTAGTATTGCCGATCCCATTCATGGACTGGTCTTTTGGTTTAACGGCGCACCCAGACAGAGCCAGTAGGCCTATAGTTACAATCAATAGAGGCAATGCGTATTTATTCATATTGTTACTTTATATACCTAATTTGACTTTTTGTAATATGGAACTTTCATTGTAATCGGTTCTCTCAAAAACAACGGCTTGTGCTTTTATCTTGGTTATGAGTTCGTCCAAGGCCACCCACTCAACCGTGCTTTTAGCATTTTCCCACTGTAATTTTTCGTCTTTGATTTGAGGGTTCTCAATATTACCTTCATATTTACAGAGGAAATAGACTGTGGTCTTTTCGATATCCGCCTTCTCCCAATTGGTAAAGTTGCTGACGATGGAACCGAGATAACTTTCGATCTTTACTTTTACGCCGAATTCTTCTGCTAACCCTATGGTAACCATTTCCTCAAGAGATTTATCAGGCTCGACGGTCTGACGCATCAGCGAATAAATATCCAGTGAGCCGCGGACTCCTGAAAAATGATGGCACAATACCTGATTTTTATCATTCATTACGACCGCCCCTACCGAAAGCTGGAACGGCTGAGATGCTTCGCCTATAAAATAATGGTGTATCTTTTGCATGGCATCATTATAAAAGATTAGCGGTTTCAAAGCCAGAAGACAGTTTGAAGTATAAAAAAACCGCCGGAATGGCGGTTATGAATTCGAGAGGCTAAAATCACTCTTCTGTTTTGAGCGTTAAACTTTCTGGGTTTATCGGGTCTTCTATGTCAAACCCCTTCTCTCTTAAAAATTTCTCCGCATGTCCAATCTGCTCAAACTCTCTTTCGGTAAAATCTAATTCATCTTTTCTGCGCCATAACATTTTGTAAATATCATGCAATAAACCCGTTCTCTTCTTGCCCACACCCTGCATAACAACCCCATCTCTTATCTTCAGTCCTTTTCGCACCAGCATTTGCCGTTGTTTTTCTTCTTTCATCCACCTGTCGATTCTTAGAACCTGTCTTTGTTTAGATTTTTTTGCTTTCTCGGCCCGAAATTTCCACTCTTGATATTTAGTACCACTCCTTTTATTGCCAAAGCTATCGGTCTTATCTGGATTTGAAATGTCTAGAGTGATTACTCCGATGTCATAGGTCAATCTATCTCTTTGTAAGAGCGCATTGTCGAGATCGGAAGGCGGGAAAGTTGGTATAAAATTAGCTGACATATCATCGGGATCATTGGTTACAGCCGCATTTGAACTGCTGTACACTTTTTTTGGTGCACCCATTAGTTTGATCTCTCCTTTATTTCAAGATTACGAGAATACTCAAGAATACTACAAACCTATAAGTTTTCATATACTTTCTGACAACAATCTAAATCCAAAACTGGCTTAATATACCTAGTGCCAATGTTCTCTTAGAACTTTATTGTAGAACTCAAAGACAAACAAGCCGACGATCATTATAAACCTTAACTCTTGCCCATGAACCCGCCCGACTGATGGTTCCACAGGGCTGAATATAAGCCTTCCTCTTTCATTAGTTGCTCATGAGTTCCATCTTGAGAAATCTTTCCCTTGTCTAAAACGACTATTCGATCTAAATGCCTAATTGTCGACAATCGGTGAGCAATAACAATGACTGTCTTCCCTTTCATCAACTCCTTCAATCCATCTTGAATATATTTCTCCGATTCGGAGTCAAGCGAGCTAGTTGCTTCATCCAGCACCAAGATAGGCGCTTTTTTTAAGATGGCTCGAGCGATGGCAATCCGTTGCCGCTGACCGCCGCTCAGCTTGATGCCTCGTTCACCCACCAGAGTATTGTATCCGTTTGGCAGGGTAACAATAAACTCATGCGCCCGCGCCAATTTAGCTGCTTTCATCACTTCTGCCTTAGTCGCCTTGTCATTACTGTAAGCAATGTTTTCCATCAGCGACCGATGAAACAGCATTGGTTCTTGTGGGACATAAGCAATAGCCCTGCGCAATGATTCTTGTGTCACCTGACTAATGTCTTGCCCGTCAATCTTGATTGCACCAGATTGTAAATTCACAAATCGTAACAACAACTTGGTAATCGTCGTTTTGCCGCTACCGCTCGGCCCAATCAGCCCCACTTTTTGCTTACCAAGCACATCCAAACTAAAATCTTTCAGGAACAATTTTTTCTTCTCTGAGTCATCGGTATACCGAAAGTTGGCCGACTCGAAGCTAATCTTGGCGTCCTCTAACCTCAAAGCACGCGCATTTGGCACATCTTCGACTGTTGGAGGATGCAAGAACATTTGGGTAAACTCGGCCGCCTCACCCAAAGAAGATTCGATATGGCGATAAATCCGATTAATCTCCCAAAAGACTCTCGTCACCTGCATATAATAAGAAAATACCACCACAATCGTTCCGGCCTGCAGTGATAGTTTATGCACAAAATAGATCGCCAAAACTAAACCCAGTACATTAGTCACAACGTAGATAGGTGATAATATCAAATCTATTTTTAGATTATGGTGATCCGCCGCCCGCTTAAACTTAGCCGCAAAATCATCGGCATACTTGCCGAAAGTCGTGAACTCCCGTTTCTCCTTGGCAAACGACTTAATCCCCAATATGTTAGTCATTGCGTCAGACAATCGGCCAGCCATCTTACTGCTAGCTTCGTGGCGTAATGCCACTAACCGAGCCCGATGCCGAATCTTTGGAATACTGATAGTCAGCGTTATTAGTAGCGCGAAGATCAACGCCAACGGAATCCAGGGAGAATACCCCCACATCACCACTATCGCAAATATCATCGGGATAAAACTTGTCCCGATATTCATTGACAATGTGTCGGTAAAAATTTCGAAATTCCTGGCGTAAGCTAAGCTTTTTTTGGTTAACGAGCCAACAAAGTTGTCAGTATAAAATTCATAATCTCGATTGACCAGTTTGCGAAAAGCCTCTCGGCTCAGTGTGTTTAACCCTTTTGCCTCAACGGCAATTAGAGAATACACCCCAATCCTCCAGAGCATTTCACCTAACATCCACAAGCCGCCAAATAATATAACCAGGTTCAAAACCGCCCCCAGAGAAATCTCATTCTGCTGGACTAAAATGTTGATGATGCGGCCAATAATAAGCGGCGGAATAAAGAATACAAAAATATTCCCTATGGCTGGCGCAAACAAAGCCACTACCGTGTGCCACGGATGCTGTTTATATTGACGCCCATAGTCATTTAGCACCTGACGTACCGCTGCAGTTGAAACTACCTCTTTATCCATAGCTAACATTAACCCCCCGCTGATTTTATTCGATCCTTCAATTATAATATCTCGACTGATTATATCCAGCATGATTATTTATCAGATCTAGTTGAGTGGGCTAGTTATTTAACTCAGACGCCTTCTGGCTGACCTTCTCGAGCTAGAACTTTTAGAAGAGCAAGCCCAGATTGACCATTCGCATTCTAGCGTATACTATTGTGTATAAATCCAGACACAGAGAGGAACTTGACATGAAAGCTAGAAAGCAAATCCAAATTAGTGGTATCGGCACTATTATTTCTCCGCCTTTTTGGGTAAATCCTGATTTCAGGAACATAACCTACACGGGGGGAGAAAAGTGTCTGTACAATCACACAGTCCCTTGCAATGAAGGGATGGTCTTCGACCAATCCGATCGCGTTGTGCGCATAAGCTACGACGGCGAGATTCAACCGCTCTGCGAAAGACCCAACTTCGACGGAGTTTATGGTTCAGGTTGGGCCACGACGAATATCAATGCGGTAATCATTAACCACAAAGATAACTTCAGTCTTGTCTCGTTCGATGGGACGACAAAGCCTCTCTACAGCAGCTCGGGTAGATTAAGATTTTCTCCCCTGCGCGCCTGTAGTAAAGGGCCTATCTTTCACTTTTTCTCTTGCCCCGAAAAAGAGAAAAACGATGAAAGATGGGAGTTTGTATTTGTTTCCTTCGAGGGTGAAAGCAATACGCTCTATGAAGGTCCGAGATGTTTCAGTAATGTGGTTGACCAGGGATTACTGATATGTACTGAGAGCAACCCTTACCAAAACTCCGGCTCTGTCCTACTGATCGAACCAGATGGAACGCAACGAGAAATTTTTAAACCCCCGGTTGGAGAAAACTGGTTAGCCCCTTCCTATGGTTTCAGCTGGAGCGGCATTCATGCTGTTTATAACAATCACTACCATCTTATCCCATTCGACGGCAGGAAACCCGCCTCTTACTCTGGGCGTTACCAGTCTTTTGGGGGATGCCCAAAAGGACTCGTTGTGTTTCTCCCTAATCGACTACTGGTTGTTCCTTTTGAAGAAGATCAGCCCCGACCTGTCTGGCAATTTGACAGCCCAGGGGAAGCACTTGGAAGTTGTAATGCAGGAATATTCATCCAGCAGGAAGACGATATCCTTCTTGCACCATACGACTTATCGACACCAAAGACTATCGTCAAGGGTCTGCCAAACAAGGATGCCATACATTTGGATATCAGACCAACATACAAAGGACTGCTTATTATGCACGGAGTCAGTTCAACTATGATCGAGGTCAAATAGATCTTGGTTGTCACCTTATTCGAAAACTAGATACCCCGTCTATACGCCGGGGTATTTAAATATCTCATCTGGCTGGCCTCCTCGAGCGCTAATATTCGGACATACTTATGCTTCTGCAACCTTGTTTGCGAGATTCTCTACCACCTCTACATTTGGCAAATGTTTGAGAAAAGCGGTAGAAACTCGCAATTTTGATATTTGTTTTCCACCGCCGACAATGATGGTTTCTTTTTCCATCAGACGACTGTCGATTAGGATCTTCCACGATTCCGGAAGACCGACAGGCGTAATGCTGCCATACTCCATACCAGTTTCCTGAATTACCTCTTCAAGAGGAGCCATGGAAACCGTTTTTGCGTCCAGCAGTTCACAGACCAGACCATTGAGATCGGCGCGATAACCGACTGGAACCAGAACAGCGGCCGTCGTTATTGTTTCTCCGCGCTTTCCTCGTACAACGATGCAGTTCGCCCCATCTTCTAAGCTCACATCATAGTGATCAGCCAGCGCCACCCCATTCATGTATTGCGGGTCAATCTGCCCAACCAAGACACCAGGAGAATCTGCCGCAGCTCTATATACCGATTCGCTAACGAGTTCGGAGTGATCTTTGATGGGCTGGAAATCTAAATGTTCTTTCATGTTTCAATTATATCGCTTACAGCGATCTCACTAAGCGATACGAGTTTTATTGAACTTCTTTAGGACCCAAAAAGAAGTATATATTTAAATATATACTTAGGTATGTAATTAAAAAGCAAGACTGTGCAGTCTTGATAGTATACCAAAAAACACCCTCTAATGGGGTGTTTGTTTGATATAGTCCCGCAGGGCGGGCATCAGTAAGTCAAGTTAAGAGAAGGTGCTAAAAGGTTCGAAAACTTTGTGATTTTATTATACTTCCACTCTGTACTCAAAGAAAGCTATTCACGGCAATAAGTATAAGCCCGATGAGAAGTAGCACCAGCGCAGCAAGTATTATCATACAATTTCTACCCACAATATTGTTATAGTCCCAGCGATCTTTTTCAATTCTCGCGTTAACTATAACAAATGTGGCAGCGCACATTCCCACCGCCGTAACAAAACCTATAACGGCTAGGACAATACCGATTATTAACATCTGTTAGCTCCTTATCAAAGGGCACCTAGGCCCCGTGGAATGGTTTGATTATATTCTAATATCAAAATCTCCGCAACCGAAGCGGATAAATGTATTGGCTGGGGAGGTAGGGCTTCTGTTCTCTGACACACTAAAACGGCCTGGAAATCTTCGCCTCGTCTACTTTGACCTTGTGGGAAGTGACCAGAGCCTCCAAGTGCTCTCGAAACGCCTGCATGGATATGTTGCCCTGGCATGCGTTTGAGAGTGCCAAAAAGCCCTCATCCTTCGTCAGACTTAAGCCGAGAGCCAGCACACCCATGTTGAATCCAAGCTGAACCTTCAACTCTTCTGATAAATCATCCCATTTCTCCACCTGCGTGAAGCGGAGCACCTGCTCACACGCGTGGGTAACGAACTCCTCATGTGTCATCTGTATCTCCTTAATGCTCTTCGCGGGATTATAACTATAGTTTCTATCTAACTTAGCTTATCGTGCGGGATAACCTACCACGAATTGGCTGGGACGGTAGGGGTCGAACCTACGATCACGGGGCCAGAACCCGTTGCCTTACCACTTGGCTACGTCCCATTAAATCGCTACGCGATTAATTTATCCAATGTCACCAATGTAACACCAATTACCAATGAATCTGGCCAGGGGCTACGTCCCATTGATGTTTTAGGGGATTCTTCCGAACTTTATCTTATTTAGCGAAACTCACCACCACTATGGCCGCTATTATAGCCAACCAGGCTACTGTCAGCAAGAGTAAGGTAATAGCCTTACTCCAATCCTTTTTATTGAGCGCGAGATATAATGGGTAACCCAATACGGATCCAGCTGATAGCACGGCTACGATCATAAAAATGAGCGGCATGGCCAGCATACCCATAAAATCAGGTGCTTCACCAAACCAAGCCTCGCCGTGTGTCATCAATTGTGCCCACAACCATACCACTACAAATGCCGCGACGGCCTGCGCCAAACTGAACCAGACTAACTCTTTGATGTGCTTCATTTGATTGATGTTAATGATATTTGTTACATTATCCCTGTCATCCCGACCATAGTGGAGGGATCTCGGCGCTTGTGTCTCGAGATTCTTCGACTCCACTTCGTTCCGCTCAGAATGACAGATGTAGGGTTATTTGTTGACTAGTTGTTTGTAGAGTTTTTCGGTTTCATGCACCATGGTAGTAACGGTGAATTTATGCAGAGTTTCATCCCCGCCCACCGTCAACTTTTTTTGTAATTTCTTGTCATTTAATAACTTCATAATCGTTACTGCTAACTTCTTCGAGTCGCCAGGAGTGACCAAAATGCCATTCCGATTATGCGTGATGATTTCTTGGATGCCACCGACTTTGGTGGCAATGACTGGGATATGCGCTTTCATCGCCTCTAAAATCGAGATACCGAAAGCTTCCGACTTAGAGCACAGCACAAAAACTGTGAAGGTTTTTAAGATTGCTTCAATCCGCGGTAAGGCGCCAGTGAAAATAACTGCCGATTCTACTCTGAGCTTTTTAGCCAGGGTCTGCAGCCAATTTTGCAACGGACCGGCTCCCACAATCACCAGTTTGGCAGTGGGGATTTTTTTAAGAATATAGGGCATAATGCGCAGTAGGGTGGCGGTATCTTTTTGAATATTTAAACTGCCGATAGTGCCAATCACGACATCTTTTTTACATAAATTATACTTTTCTAACAACTTACATTCATCGTCCGCTCGACCATCATTGATAATGGCGATACCGTTATAAATCACTTTGATTTTATTTGGCTTAGTAATATTGGTGGCAATCAAAAAATCTGCTACTGCCTGAGAAACAGCGATAGTCATATCTGTCCATCTATCCAACATCCTGAGTGAACGAATATGCGCCCAATGCAAGAGCGGATTGTCTAATTTAAAATCTTCTGTCCAGGTATGTTCGGTATAAACCACCTTAATAGGAAGATCGCGCACCGCCAACCGCGCCAGTAACCCTGCCCGCTGTCCATGAGCGTGCAAAATATCCGGGTCATACTTAGTTAACAGTTTTCTGATGGCACTCACCGCTGCCATATCTGAGCGGGATCGCATCGGAACAAGAAAGGTATTGATATGCAGCCGGTTTAACTCATCAGCTAAAGGTCCTTGCGGCAAGATCACTGACACGCTAAATTCTTTGGGATCCAAATTGCCAACCAGTGATAATAAATGCCGCGGGGCGCCAGTAATGGCACTTTCAGCAATGACATAAATGATACTAATCTTTTTTTTAGCCATTGAGTTTAGTGATTGCTGTTTCTAAACGCTTTAAAGATTCTACTTTGCCTAATGTGGCCAATAATTCTACCGGGCTGGGGCTGCCGGCTAGTCCCGACAAGGCTACTCTTAAGGGCCAAAATAAGTCTCCTTTTAAAATCCCCTCCGCTGCTATTGTAGCATCTAGAATTTGTTGAAGCTTGTTGATTTCCCAAGACGATTTGCCTGTGGCTGCCAAGACTTTATAGGCAATTTGCAATCCTTGGCCAGTGAGAGCCGGGGTGCTTTTGCTAAAAACCAGCAAATTTTTATCATACGCGGGAGTTTGATAAAAATAATCTGTTAAATCCGGCAGTTCTGCTAAGAATTGCACTCGTTCTTGCAATAAATGCAGTACTTTTTTGTGGAAAGTAGGCGTACCCGTAAAAGGAATGAATTTTTTGGCTAATCGGTAATATTCATCAAAAGGCAGCTCTGCTAAGTAGTGGTGGTTAATGTGGTTGAGGTATTTTAAATCAAAAACGGCACCGGCTTTTTGCACTCGGGACAGATCGAAAGCCTGAGTAAGCTCATCTAAGTTAAAAAATTCTCTGGCGCCCGGATCGGACCAGCCCAACTGAGCCAAGAAATTAATCAGAGTGATCGGCAAATAGCCTTTAGTGATATAATCGGCAAAATTCGTATCCCCCGAACGCTTACTCATCTTGGTCCGATCAGGATTGAGGATCATCGGCAAATGAGCATATTTGGGTATGTCCGCCCCGAAAGCCTGAAACAATAAAATATGTTTGGGCGTATTAGACAGATGATCTTCACCCCTAATCACATGGCTGATCTGCATCTGCCAATCGTCAATGACATTCACAAAATGAAACACAAAATCTCCATTGCTTTTAGCGATGACAAAATCGTCAAAACTATTCGCCTCGAATTCAACTTTTCCTCTAATTAAATCGTCTACGATAATTTGTCCGCTGGTGGGAGTGCGGAAGTAATAAGCCCCATCTTTGAGGTAGGCTTTATCTTCTTTGATCAGTTGCTTTAAATATTTTTTATAGAAAGAATTTCTCTTTGACTGTTTATATTCTTCGTCCCAATGCAAGCCGACCCATTTGAGTCCGGCCTTAATGTCTTTTTCAAAAATTGTTTGGCTGCGCTCTTTATCGGTATCTTCGATGCGTAAGATTACGGTTCCATTATGTTTTTTGGCAAACAGATAATTAAATAAGGCCGTGCGTACACTGCCGATATGCAACGCCCCGGTCGGGCTAGGCGCAAACCTCACCCTGACGGCCTTCTGATTGCCAACACTTATATCCTCCATGCTTCTATTGTAACAAAAACCAGAGCATGATGATGCCCCACTTTAAAATACTGCTTTAATTATTTGTTGAGTTGTGCTAACTTAAATTTCACAACTTTTTTCATAAAATCCAGAGTGGCGATTTTGATCCTGGTTCGGCGCCACGGTTGCGTCAAATATCGCCAAAACCACTCTAATCCCCTCTTTTGCAACCAAAGCGGAGCCCGTTTGGCTGGTTTAGCCTCCCCTGCCGGCGCATTAATGGCGATTCCTCCGGCGATAAAATCTAAGGCTCCACCGATACCGATAGCTATTGTGTCGGTAAATTCCCCTGCGTGATTTTTTATCCACTGGAGTTGCTTGGGAGCAGTCAAAGCCAAAAAGATAAATTTTGGTTGAGCCGATTTGATCTGATGAATCACCTGCTCTTCGCTGTCATAAGGCGGACCTGCCATCACTCCGGCAATCTGCAAATTAGGATAGAGCCACTGCAAACATTTAGCAGCTTCATTACCGACACCGGGAGCTCCTCCCACTAAAAATATTTTCCAATTCCGTTCTGCTGCCAATTTACTTATTTCCCACACCATATCGGCTCCTGTCACGCGCTCGGGAATGATATCGGTCAATGCGGCCGGTTTAATGATTATATTTATCCCTGAACAGAGCCATTGCCAATAGGCCTGCACGAGAGCCAATGGGCGCCACTTACTCAAAGGCAAGGCCAGATACTTAGCCGCCCAGAGTACGCCCACGCCATCCGGCAGAGCTAAATCGGCGGCATTAACCACATCGCGAAAATCGGTATCTGTTTGCGATTGCATCACAAATTCCGGATTCGGCGTCACAATATAATGACTCCGGCCATCATTAGCCAGCTGTACAATATAATCCAACGCTTCCACGGCAGTGAAAGTATCTATTTTGATACCCAAAATGTCTATAATTTTCCGCATGCCTTCAGTTCTTCTTTGATTAATTTTATCATTCCGGCTTTAAATTTGTCTTTGCTAAATTTTTGGGCCTGTGCCGAAATTATCTTAGCATCAAACGTATCCTCTGTGGCTATAAACCGCCGCACAGCCTCTATTAACGCTGGTACCGTCGGTTGATCAAAAAACAGACCAGTGGTTCCGTCGACGATGCTTTCTAAGGTACCTCCCTTGCGATAAGCAATTACTGGCTTGCCCGCCGCCATCGCTTCTACCGGCACCATGCCGAAATCTTCTTCACCGGGGAAAATCAAAGCTCGGCAATTTTTCATATATTCTATTTTATTAGCATCCGATTGCCACCCCATAAAATCTATATTAAAACTGGCCAGCTTTTGCAAGCGGACCCTATCTTCACCGGCGCCAATAATTACTAAGGGCAGTCGCAGATCGTTAAAAGCTTTAATGGCCAAATCGTTTCGTTTATAGGCAGTTAATCGGGAAACAATCAGAAAATAATCAGCATGGCCCGATTTGGGCTGGATCGCTTCTACATCGATGGGCGGATAAATCACCGCGGCGGGCTGGCGATAATATTTTTCAATCCGATTTTTGACATACTGTGAATTGGCTACGTATTTTGTGACTCGGCCAGAACTTAATTTATTCCAAATTCGCAAATTATGCAGTAAATTATTCAACACCCACTTACCAAATCGACCTAAACGTTGTTCGGCAATATAAGTATGATAGGCGTCCCAAAGATAGCGCGCCGGCGAATGGCAATAAGAGATATGGATGGTTTGGGGAGGCGTAATAATGCCGCCGGCAAACGAATTATTGCTGGATATTACTAAATCATAGCCGGTAAAATCAAAACTTTCGATGGCCTGAGCCATAAATGGAAATAAAAATTTTTCAGGGATATGTAAAACTTGCTGCCACCGTTGCAGATAAGACACAATAATTTTTTTATGCGGGAACAGATTATCTACTCTTCGGTTATATAGCAGAGTATAAATAGGCGCTCCCGGAAAAATCTCGCAAAGGGCTTGAGTAACTTTTTCCGCCCCACCAGCTTTAGTCAAAAAATCATGAACAATCGCTACTTTTAGTCCGGCTAGTTCTTTTACAGTTTGTTCCATAGCTCAATCATTTTTTGGGCAGATTTATCCCAATTAAATTCCGCTAGGCGCAGTTTACCTTTAGCGATTAATGCCTGGCGCAAGTCCGTGTCGATATACAAATCTGCCAGGCCTTGCCGGATAGCTTTGATATTTTGTGGATCAACTAATAACGCGGCTTTCTCGGCTATTTCCGCGGTAGCACCGGTATTAGAAGTCAGCACAGGCACCTGGCTGGCCCAGCCTTCTAAAATCGGGAGGCCGAAACCTTCATAACGCGAAACTAGTGCCACGCCCAAGGCATGCGCATAGAGAGAGGGCAGATGATCGGTGGCCATAAAATTCAAACAGATTACCTGATGCTCTAAATGCAGACTCTTAATCAATTTTTTAATTTTAATATAACCGTAGCCAGGTTTTCCCACTAACACCAACTGGACCTCAGTATGTTCACGGCTAAATTCGGCAAAAGCTCGGAGCAAATTAGGTAGATTCTTTTTTAATTCTATCCGACCGACGTACAAAAAATATTTGCCTAGCGCTGGGTAGGTAGCTGAAAAATTAAATTCCTTTTGTGTAAAATCTGAACGCAAAGCATGATAAACAACTTCGATATTTTCACCGGGAACGTGGAAATACCGTTTCAAATCTTTTTTGGTTTGCTGGCTGACTGCCACTAATTTGCTGGCTCGGCGGACGGCCTTGCGCACTGCCAAATTCGATAACCAATAATCCTTCCAGGCATAAACTTCCGGGAAAATTTTAAAAGCAATGTCATGAACAGTGGCTACGGACTTTGCGGGCAAAAAATTAGGCAGCATATGGCTGGGAGACCAAAAAATATCCGGGGGGTTTTTGCGCAAGGCTTGGCTTAGGTAACGCTGAGTCCAAAGTCTTTTGCCCGGCACTACTATATTTTTTATCCGTTCATCCCAGAGTAAGTTTTGATCTAGGGGAGTTGCCGAATAAAGCCAATATTGATTTATAGGATCATTACGCAAAATGGCTTGGATTAGATCCTGCGTTGCCACTTCGACGCCGGTTTTATTATGAAATGCTAATTTGGACGCATCAATTCCGATAATCATTCTATGCTTTCCTTTCTATGTGCGCCCCTAAGGCGCTAAGTTTTTTTTCAATTTCTTCATATCCCCGATCAATCATTTCTGCGTTCGTGATAATACTGGTGCCTTGAGCTGTTAAAGCTGCCAATATCAGAGTGGCTCCCGCCCGGATATCCAAACTGTCAATTTCCCTGCCAAATAACGGCGTTGGACCAAACACCACCGCCTCGTGAGGATTAAGAATCTGGGCGCTGGCTCCCATTTTGGCTAATTCCTGGAAATAATTTAACCGACCTTCGTACATAGTTTCATAAATTTTACTGTTGCCGATGGCCTGAGTCAGCAGAACCGCGAACGGAGCTTGCAGATCAGTCGGAAAACCGGGATAAATATCCGTCCGAATATCGACTGCCCGCAGTTGAGTGGTTCGAGAAATCTTGGCTTGCATATTTGGCAACAGTTGAATCTTAACATTGGCTGCTAAAAGCTTATTAGTAAACAGCTCCAGATGATCCTGATTATAACCGTCTATCAAGACTTCCCCGTGCATCACGGCGGCGGCGATGGCAAAAGTCCCGGCTTCAATCCGATCAGGGATAATAGTGACTTCTGCTCCATGCAGCTTCTCTACTCCCTCGATAATCAAGTTATGGGTGCCTATCCCGCTAATTTTCGCTCCCATTTGATTGAGGCTAGTAATGAGATTGCCGATCTCCGGTTCGGCGGCGGCTAGATGAATCTCGGTTTTACCTGGGGTAAGCACTGCCGCCATAATGGCGTTTTCGGTAGCAGTCACGCTCATTTCATCCAACACAATTTTAGCTTCCCGGAGTCCTTGGGCAGCCTCTACGTAATAGAATTGTTCGTCAGATCTCACGCTCGCTCCCAGAGATTCGAAGGCTCTTAAGTGAGTATTAATCGGCCGGGCTCCAATATGACACCCTCCCGGATGGGTAGCTTTAACCTGATGAAATCTAGCCAACAGAGGTCCTAAGATTAACACGGAAGCCCTAATCCGTTTTACCTTTACAAAATCAGGGTCGCGACCGTCAACTTTACTGCTATCAATAATTACCTTATGATTGGAGAAGTCGATTACAGTACAGCCCAAACTTTCTAAGACTTCTAGCATCGTCCGAATGTCTTGAATATGCGGCACATTATTTATTACTAAGGTGTCCGTAATCAACAGGGCTGATGCTAAAATAGGCAGAGCAGCATTTTTGGCTCCGCTCACCTTAACCACTCCTTCCAGAGCTGTTCCCCCGGTGATAATAAATTGACTCATAAGTTAACGAGTTAGTAGTTCTATCTTACCAGCAAAACCTGAGAGAGAAAATGCGTCGTAATTGGTCAACTATATTTAGTTATGCCTCGGCAGTTCTGGTATTTTTTATAGCTGCCAGTTGGGCTATTTTATATGCCACGGGCTATAAAATCGATTGGCAAGACTGGTCCCTAAAAAAGATCGGGTTTATTTTAATCGAAACTTACCCGAAAGGGGCTAGCATTAAATTGGCTGGCAAATCAATCGACAAAGTCACTCCCACTACCATCAAAAGGCTACTGCCGAAAACTTACCAAATTGAGTTGACTAAAGATACTTACCGTCCCTGGACAGGAGATGTCGTGGTAGAATCAGGCCTAGTCGCAGAACAACGCAACATCTTGCTTACTCTGCAAGATTTACCAACTACTGTTTTATGGGAACATCCGATCGATCGGTTAATGGCTAACGGAGATAATTCCCGCCTAGCCCTGGTAGTTAAAAACGAACTTTGGCTATGGGACGTCAAAAATAAAAAGGATGCTCTTATTCTTAGTCCTACCTTATTGAGTCAGCAAATCAAAGACCGCAATATTACTGATATTACTAAGGGTAGTTTGGTCCCGATCAGCTTTGCTCCCGATAACAAAACTTTACTAGTTCAATCGCGCGGAGCCCGAAATTATTATTGGTTGTCGGTTGATTCGGATAATGGTCGGATTACCTGGTTAGCGAGCGGCAAAAATATTACTAATTGGAAGTGGATCAATAATACCGAGCTGGGTTTTCTGCAAAATAATCAGCTGAATTTAATTATTACTTCCTCGAAACAAATCAAAACGCTAGCCACTAATATAATTGATTACGGATTGATTGACGGCAATCTTTACGCCGTCAATAAAAACAAAGCTGGCAAATTTACTTTAGTCAAAGTTGATCGCGGCGGCTTTATCCCCTCTGAAGAGATCAGCGAGCTTCGGCCTGCTTCTAATTATTATCTGGGTAAAATCAAGAATAATTGGCTGGTCATTGCGACTACCGGTAACCTATCAACCATCTTGCTCAGCGACAAGTCTAGCGATGGTCTGGTCTGGCAAACTTTAGCCGACAAGGTTACCGGTAAAGTTTTATGGGACGATACCTATCTTATTTTCGCCCAAGACGGCAAACTTACAACTCTGGAGTGGAAGGATGTAACTAAACCTAAAATCATCGCCGACCATTTTAAGGGAGATTTAGTGCATTTTAGTTTTGACACTATTTTATATTGGGATATTCAAAAACTCCACAGTATAGACCTGACTGGGCAGAATAATTACGATTTATTATCCTTGAGCTCCGCTGACGAATTTGCCATCGTGGAACCTCAGATGAGCAAGTGGTTATTACTAGACACTAAAACAAGGTATCTTTCTGAAGTTACCCTCCGAGAAAAACAAAATTCATTAATTAATTTCTAGCCAGGTCGACAGGTATCAAAAAGCCATCCGGTGTTTAGCCGGATGGCATATTTTCTGATCGATATTTAGGATACTTACCCTTCTTTAGAGGAAAGGTGATCCTCTGGCTTCCAGTCTTTAGTGTGAGTCAGCTCCTGCCAATACGCTGGGGGAACAATAACCCACACTCCGCTCAAGAAAACTGCAACCGAATAATTTGCCGACACATTGGAGCGTTGATTAATCCGCATAAATTCGGCTTCAGCTTTAACGATCGCGTCTGCCAAATTACCCGTGTAGAGAAATGTCACATCTTCCTCTCCATGGTCGCTCCACATCGACATTAACCCCACTTTGTACCGTGCTCGATTCATATCGAACTTCTTCAGATTTGTGGTTGCTTCAATCAAGTGATCGATGTATTTTTCGGTGTCTTTGATTTGCTTACGAGCTGCTTTGAGCTTTCTTCTCAACAATACAGCTAGCTCCTTCTTTAGTGACAAGGTTCATCACCTCCAGTATTAGATCCATCCGTGTGATAACGCTATATAATACCACAAACCAAACATAGCCACTTTTGCTTTTGTTATAAAACAACATGCGGACAATTTGACTCATTATTACAGCGGTAAGAAAACTGGGATCTTGGGAATATCGGCGAATTCGCTGAGTTTGCTGGTGTCGGCGGGCGGTGCCGAGATTAAATCGGCTCGGACAATCAGTCTTTTTAAATTTGTTCCTACCGGTGTACAAGTCATTAAAGAAAGCGTGGCTGTGGCAGTAGGATTTAACACTTCCGTCTGACTAGGCAAAACCACGATGCTATCACGGACTTTATAAACATACTCGTTCCCGCCGTAATGGATGTATATTAAATCATTGACAGTTAATTTGTCCAAGAGAGTGAATACGCGATTATACTGTCCGCCGCTCCACCAATAATAAGAGCTGTGTCCGGTAATAAATACATTACCTGCCTTACCGGGTAGGGCTGTGCCTGGATAATGGGCTACGCCGTTTTTAATCGCCTCTAAAATAACTTGGTTGTCAGCCGTGGCCGGAAACACAATCGGAGCGTCTACGTTAATTTTAGGAATTATAACTTTGTTTTCCGTAATAGCTGGCTTGGGTTGGGTTTCTATCGTCGGAGCGATAGTTTTGTAGTCAGGAGCCGCCACCGGTAAACCTAAGTTGCTGTTTTTTTGTTGAATGCTGGGAGAAAAAAAGTAATAACTGATCTTGGAATAGACAGTTGGCCCCATCACTACTAACGACGAGATGGTAAAGAAAAATACAAACAAGCCGATAAACTTGATCGCTTCGCCTAAAAAGCGGACAAATTTACTTTTGTGTCTAGTCTTTGGCATAACTAAATGCCCTGACTCAACTGGAATGTGATAAGGTTGATCCATTTAAATAGTTGGGCAGCCACTAGCTTTAGCCAAATCTGGCAAAGTCATCACTCCTGGCACAATCGTTCCGTCCGGAAAGCCCCAGCTGGGATATAATTCTATACCCGCAGCTTTACAGGCTTCAGTTTGACTATTGCCATCAGGACTAGAACATTCCACGTAATTTAATAAACTAACTGCTTCGCCAAACATATCTTTTTGTTCCTTGCAATGGCCGCACCAATATGCCCCATATAACTTAAACCCTTTGTCTGTTAAACATTGCGCTAAAGCCTTAGTATCCCCTGTGGAAATGTCCGAAGTGGAGTTGGTTGGTTCCGAATTAACGCCCACATTTTTATTGATTCCGTAAATACCTAGCCAAACCATAATTAAAACTATCAAAGCAACGCTTAACCAGGATGATCTGACGATGTTCATATTTTGCAATTAGTAAATAGTATTATCATCTTACGCTAATCCGTATGGTGGCCAAGGTGGGAGTTGAACCCACACACCTTTTGGGTACACGATTTTGAGTCGTGCGCGTCTGCCAGTTCCGCCACTTGGCCTTGTTTAGATGTTAACAAAATTTTGAGTCGTGCGCGCCTGCCTGCCGGTAGGCAGGTCTGCCAGTTCCGCCACTTGGCCTTATCTGTCGTCATTCCCGCGCACCCTGCCTACCGGCAGGCAGGGGCGGGAATCCAGACAAAAACAGAAAAAAGAAAAATGTTTTTTGTTTATTTTTCTGTCTGGATTATCGGGTCAAGCCCGATAATGACAACGTATTACTTAATAGGAAACTTTTTGCACAACTTTTTAATTTCTCCGGAAACCTGTTTTAATACTACCTTATCGGCAGGATTTTTAACAACTAGAGCAATCAATTTAGCTAATTGTTTCATTTCCGGTTCTTTCATTCCGCGCGTAGTCGTCGCCGGAGTGCCTAAGCGAATACCCGAAGGATCCAGAGGCTTCCTAGGATCGCCGGGAATCATATTTTTATTAAGAATAATACCGCATTTTTCTAGCGCTTGCTCGGCCTCTCTACCAGTGATTTTCAGAGACGATAAATCGGCTAACATTAAATGCGTATCCGTACCGCCAGTACAAATTTTTACATCCTCTTTCTGTAAAGCCGCCGCTAAGGCTTGGGCATTTTTTACTACCTGTTGAATATATTTCTTAAAAGCTGGGGCCTGGGCTATTTGCAGGCAAATCGCCATAGCGGCAATGGTATTTTCGTGCGGACCGCCTTGTAGTCCCGGGAAGACTGCTCTATCAATTTCTTCAGCCAATTCTTTTTTACAAAGAATGATCGCCCCCCGCGGACCCCGCAGAGTTTTGTGGGTAGTCGTGGTCACTACATCGCAATATTTAATCGGACTCTGGTGCTCTCCGGTTGCCACCAATCCAGCAATATGTGAAATGTCAGCCATAAAATATGCGTTTACTTCTTTGGCGATGGCAGCAAACTTGGCAAAATCAATTTTCCGGGAATAAGCCGTCGCCCCACAGACAATTAATTTAGGTTTAAAAATTCTGGCTAACTTTCTAATCTCGGTGTAATCTAGTAAACCGGTTTTCGGGTCCACTCCATATTGCACTACCTTGTAAACTTTACTCACCCAACTGACTTTATGACCGAAGGATAGATGTCCGCCATGCGGCAAACTCAAACTCATTAAAGTATCATTAGGATTGAGTAAGGCCGCATAAACCGCTAGATTGGCCGGGGTGCCGGAATAGGGCTGCACATTGGCATGCTCGGCGCCAAATAACTTCTTAGCAGCCTGGATGGCTTCATTTTCGATTGTGTCGATCGTTTCATTCCCGCCATAATAACGCTTGCCTGGATAACCTTCGGCATATTTATTCATCAAAACTGATCCCACCGCCTCGCGAATTTCTTTGGGAACATAATTCTCCGAAGCAATCAAGCTAAGCGTGTTTTGCTGGCGCCGAGCTTCTTGTTTGATCAATTTTTCTATCATCGCGGCATAATTTTATTACTGGTCAAATCGATAATGGTTGAGGCGGGTTTACGCAACAACACTCCCGCATCTACAATTAAATCAATCATTTGCGCCCGCGCACCTAATTGTCTTAATAATTCATAAACAGAATAGGCCGGCGGATAACCGCTTAAATTAGCGGAAGTAGTGATGATCGGTTCAATTACATTATGCATAAGTTCCTCAGTGAACCAAAATTTCGGCCACCGCATACCCACCAGATTGTTATTACTCACCCATTCCCGCACTAATGGTTTTTTAGCGACTAAAACCGTATAAGGCCCGGGCAAATATCGGTGAACTGTAGCTGTCATATATCCATAACGATTGGCCATCGCCATGTCTCGCACTAAAATAGACAATGATTTATCGTGATAGCGGCCCTTGATGTATTTGATCTTTTCTACGGCCTTTTGGCAGCTAATTATGGCTCCCAGGCCGTATACTGTATCCGAAGGGTAAACTACTACTCCGCCCGCCGCCAAGACCTGGCCGATCCGGGCCATTGCTCCTCTCGATACATTCCCACATGTGAGCTTGATCACTTCCATACTGCTTAATTATACTAAAGTTACTACTCCTATAGATCTTGATGACTAAATACGCTTTTCTCTTCGGCAATCATCCCACTTTGAGCCTCGCTGAGCTCTTGAGTTTTTTGACCAACCATAAAATTATTTTTGGCAAATATCAATTGCTCAACGATATTTTAATAATCGACATCCAGCGCTCGCCGAGCAATATTGCTCAGCTCCATCATCAGCTAGGCGGTATTATTAAAGTTCTTTTAATTAAAGCAGAGTTCCGCGGCAAAATTTTTGAACTGGAAAAAATTCTTACTCCCGAAAAATTGATTAAAGAATTTTTTGCCCAAAAAGATAAAAAAATTAATTTCGGCATCAGTGTCTATTCCGAGCCTGATCCAACCTATGCTGAATTAAATTGGTTGAATAATTTTGCTTACAATATTAAGCGTAAACTCAAAGATACTTATAGCATCCGTTACGTGGAAGATCGGTCCATGAGGCTCAGCAGCGTCCAAGTCGAACGCAATCAACTGATCGATACCGGAGCCGAAATCGCCTTGATCCGCAATAATGATACTTATTTAGTCGGTCGGACATTAAGCGTCCAGGATTACCAGGCTTACTCAGAACGCGATTGGGATAAACCCTCGCCCGATGCTAAATCCGGCATGTTGCCCCCCAAGCTCGCCCAGATGTTACTTAATCTGACGCGCAGTAATCGCACACAGACTATTTATGATCCGTTCTGCGGCAGCGGAGTCGTATTGCAAGAAGCAGCTTTACTGGGATTAGATGTTTACGGATCGGATATTTCTGAAGATGCCGTCAAAAACACAATTAACAATCTGGATTGGTTTTTAAAATTGAAAAAGCTGCCAAAAATAAACTTACAAACTCATATTAAAGAAGCTGATGCTACTCACATTAAATGGGAACGCTTAAACACGACGGAAACAGCCATTATTACAGAGCCTTATCTCGGTCCGCCTTTAAAACGGATTTTATTTGGGCGCGATGCCGAACAAATTAGCCGAGATCTCGGCCAGCTGTATTATCAATTTTTCGTTAATCTTAAGAAAAATTTCAGTTCGATAAAACGGATCGGGATGGTTTTTCCTATTTTCAAAACTCGGGATGGTCTGCGGTATGTGGAAATTCTGGACGAAATAACCAAATTGGGCTATACGCCCAAACAGGTTTTACCACTAGAATCAATCAAAAAAGATCCGAGCGTTAGCAAGCGCGGCGGATTTCTTTACTCTCGCCCTGATCAATTAGTTCTCCGCGAATTATTTGTTTTCGAGAAAAAGTGAAAATTGCTTCTTGGAATGTAAATGGCTTAAGATCGGCTGCCCGTAAAGATTGGCTGAAATGGTTTAAGACCAACCGCTTCGATATAGTGTGCCTGCAAGAAACTAAACTTCAGCCTACTCAAATTCCTGAACCTCTAAGAGAGATTCCAGGCTACAGTGCTTATTTTAACTCTGCCCAGAAAAAGGGGTATTCAGGGACTGCTGTCTATACCAAAATTAAACCTACGCAAGTAACCGCAAAATTGGGTTTGCGCCGCTTCGATAACGAGGGTAGATTTTTGCGATTGGATTTTGACAAATTTATTCTGATAAATTTATATCTGCCTCACGGGGGACGCCAAAAAGAAAATCTGGATTATAAATTAGCTTGTTATAAAAAATTGTTTACTTATCTGGGTAAAATCAAAGCTAAGCCAATAGTATTGATCGGCGATTTTAATATTGCCCACCAAGAAATTGATTTAGCCCGCCCCAAAAATAACAAGAACAATATTATGTTCACCCCCGCGGAACGAACTCAGATCGATCGATTATTAAGCTTAGGTTTTGCAGATACTTTCCGGGAGTTCCATAAACAGGGCGATTATTACACATGGTGGCCCTATTTCGCCAACGCCCGGGAGCGTAACTTGGGCTGGCGCATCGATTACGCTTTTTCATCGAAGAAACTAACCCCTAGATTATCTGAAGCTAGCATTCAATCCCAAACACTCGGCTCCGACCACTGCCCCATCATGTTGAACATAAAAACTGACTAATTTCCCTCTTACACATACATAAAAGTATTGACTGGGAGCTGATTTTATGGTATGTTAATTCATTATCTTGGTCAAAAAAACCTGAAGGAGGTTAAAAAAATGACCAGACGAACTTTTTTGACATTAGTAGTGTTGGTAGCGACAATGGCAGCATTGATCGCGCCGACAGCCGTGTCAGCAACCGAAACAGGGTCGTTCCGGTACACAACATCTGGAATCACCAGAATAGAGGGGGCTGAAACAAATTCCGAATTTATTTTTCCGGATCTCGTTGTCGTTTACTCAAACCGATCAAACGAGATTTCTGAGGCCAACTTCGGAATTGGAAGAATCTTTCCTTTCAATGGAGGAACAGTTCTCTGCCAGGCATTTCTATCCCATCGAACAAATCAGGATTTATCTTTATTGTTGACTGTTTGTCCAGTCTTTGCGGGGAGTCTGACAGATAATCTAACTTGGTCGGCTAAGTTCCCGATAACACAATATCTGGGTAATAACCCAAGTACTATTCTTACCCGCAATAGGTTAGGATTGACCTTGGATGACTGGACGATCGGATTCGGATTGAAGGGAAGAATTGCAGGAAGTGCATTGCAAACGGAATACGGACCATATCTGGCATACCAGATCGGCCCTAATTCATCTGTCGAGGCAATCCTGTACGGAAATGATCTACTTGAAATGCAGTATAATTTCCGTATCCCGTAATCTAACCAACACTAATCCGAAAAAGAGGAGCTCATATGAACTCCTCTTTTCAAATATTTTTTAACTTGATAACATAGAAATATTCACCACAAAACCACCAGGGAGGTGAACGCGTGGACCCAAGAAATGTGGTAGTCCTGATGATGCTGGGTAGCCTAATCTTAATAGGTTTCACCCACCCGGTCCTCAATAAATCGTGGACACCGGAATTCAGGAACGAATGGGAATCTAACAACAATGAGATCGCTAACTTGACAGGGTGGTCTCCGGAAAAGATTGGTCGGCTGAATTTACAAACTCATCCGACTCAACGCACCTTATCAAATCTGACACCAGAAGCGGCACCGGTCCTGGCCATAGCCAGGTCCGGCCCAATATTACCCCCTCTTTCTCCTAACCAGGAGGAGGCTGATAAGGGCAGCCCGACCCCGCCGTCGTGGATTCGTTATCATGATCGCGAGGTACTTCGACTGCCTAATTCACCTGGGGTTGATAGCTACATAAGCTAATCCCCCAGTATCGGGCTCATTGTCAGGGGCAGTTCTGCCCTGATATGTACTTTTAATTTTTTCAGTACAACACGGATAATATTTACCGATTAGACACGCAAATTACAGAGCTTCCTTCACTTGAGGGAAGCTCTATTTTTAATATAAATTTCTCGGGCTTGACTCCCCTGCGGATTTCTTATACTCTATCAGGGTATTTCCTTATCCCCTTTATTTCTGACCTGCTAATCAACTAATCTACTAATTAGCTAAAATATGGCCCACGTTAAAGCTGGCGGAACAGCTAAAAACCTTAGAGATTCTAAGCCCAAAATGTTGGGTGTAAAAATTTATGGTAATCAAGCCATCAAAACGGGCCAAATTATCGTGCGTCAGAGAGGCCAAAAATACCGCGCTGGGGCCGGTGTTGAAATGGGCAAAGACCATACTATATTTGCCAAAAAGGATGGCAAAGTGAAATTCTCCACCAAAAAAGTCCGTGGGGCTGGCATTAACCTTAAATCAGCCACTTTTATCAGTATCGTCTAAACTATTTATCAAGCTGGTAGCTGATTACTGATTGGCCGTATAGGCCAGTTTTTTTATTTTGTTAAAATGATTGGTTGGGGGCTAAACAATATTGGCTCGAATTTATTAGGATGGAAACTGAACACCGGCCATCATATGACGGCGACCGTAACCAACTCATCGAAACTGCAGGCTATTTTGAGTCTACAGATGAACCCGTTTGGCCGGACTATATTCCTTCCGATGACGAGGCCCCTCCGATTTCGACTCAAGCGGCCGATTTAGAAGATCGGACTTCGGCAGAAATAGCTAAAATCTATGAAAAGATCGACGACGCTTTTGAAGATATGCCCCTAGATCTGCTGGAAGACACAGGGCTGCCGCCGGAAGAGCCAAATGATTTAGCACCCCAGAGTTTTGATAATGAAGTTAAACCAAATCGCCAACCCCCAGAACGCCCGATAAAACCAATTTTATCTACAACCCAGGAGCGCGCAAATCAAATAGAGCAATTATTCCATCGTCCTCCCATGGAAGGGTTGCCCATAATACCTCCACCTCTCGACAAGGATCTGCTCTTTCGCCGGCAAATGAGACTGAATTTTACTTTGGTCACGACCGACCAAGGGATTTTATTCAAACATAAGTCAACCATTACTCCTGCCGATCAACGGCTGTTATACGAACATGATCCGGCTGTACCAACTGGTCTTCCGGAAGATAAATGGGAAGAAAAATTTCAACCCCAAGAAGAAGGTGACAACCTCTTTTGGAGAAATAATGAAATGGCTTTTATCATAGATAATTTATCCGACAAACAGCGGAAAGAGCTGGAACAATCTTTTATGGATGGAGAACAGGTTCATTTTAGTTTTATCTATGGCCCTAAACAAAAGATCACTAAATTTGATGGAAAGTATTCGCCGGCCATATATGTGACTCCCGATTCAGCCCAAAAAGCTGTTTGCGGTTTATTCCCAGGAGCTAATTACGCGGCGTTCACTAAAATGATTTTGACCTACAACGACAAAGCCGAACTTTGCATTACTGAAAAATTGATGGCTGAAATCAATGTCGGTACCAAAACCGGTTCCTGGTCAGGAGAAAAATTATTGCCTTGGATGGGCGGAAAAGTGCCTCTCCATTATTGCCGTGACCTGCCCAGTTTAATAAACCGCAACCAAAACGGGGAACCCGGTCTCCCGGAAATAGATCGTTTGCATAATCAACCTAGAAAATTATTTGAGAATGGGTTGAGTAAAAAAGACAAAAGATGGATTCGCGAAGGCTTATTTGCTTGGCTAGACCAGACTCTCGATAAAAACAATTATCTACTGAAGAACCATTATCTACCAACTTTTATATTGAATAAAAACAAAGAACCTGTCGGTCAGGGACATGAGAAAGCCGATACCGCCGTCAATTTTTCTCGGCCACTGAGACTGAATGTCAAAGCCGGCGGCTACCTAGAAAAGGTGCTCCGAAACCAAGCCGAACTGACTCACTTGAACCGCCGGGCCCGTAAATTAGAGCATTTTACCACAGAGGTTTATCCCGCATTTAAGACCGGATTAATTTCTCATGGAGAAATATCAGAATTGGCCCGGCAACTCACGCGCAGTAGTTACAATATCGACATTTTATTTAATGATAAATACCAGAATAATTTAGCTTATTTATTATATTTTTTTGAAACCGATCCCGACCCCCAAATCGAAGCCTTATTAGGCCCGAACGGTTCCCGGGGGAATGAAAGAGCTGAACAAATCTGGCAAGCGATTCTCCAGCGTAACCAAGCTTTAGCTGAGAAAAAAAGCCGGTTCGCTCAAGATAAAAACTACCTTGATAGCCTTTATCAATCATCTATGGCGAAAATTGCGAAAATGACTACCGACAGTGCCTATATGCAATTAGCAGAACTCATTTCTACTGCTCACCAAATTAATGTTTCCGGTCCCATCAAGGGACCTCACCACCCTCATCTCCAGTTTCCCGCATTAGAAAAAGACCAGTTGGCCATAGCAATGGATGGAACACTAAAATTACAGGGTAAACTCTCTCGGTCAAATGTAAAACTCTCTAAAGAACCTCGGAAAATTGTCGGTTTTGACATTTCCCCTAAAATGGAATCTTTGCAATTTTATCAAGACATGTTAGCCAAAAACATGGCTTTTTATGCTCTTAGCCTAGCCCGAGAAGGCGGGGCTCTCAGTTCTCATTTTATGTGGAATGACACTCAACCCCGGGAAACTCCCTGGGGCACTATTATCACTGGTCGGGATATGTATACTCTCGGACGGAAATTGCATAGAACTCCTGGCAAACACAAACACAAAGAATCTTCTTTAATATCTCTATCTGCAGCGATAGAATATGCTTCGAAATTCATTGAGGTAGTGGCAACCACTGAACCAGACAAGGAACTGCTCATAAAAACTCTCGACTATGCGGCGTATTGCCGCAATGCCCGGGAACACGCCAAAGACGCCGGAGATGTGGGAGAAATATTTACGCACTTAGTCCTCGAAAAACGGCCGGAAGAACTATTAAAGGGAGCAATAAAAAATCCTGACCAGCCTTGTCAGCTTGTCTATGCCGACCTCATCAGAACAGCGATAACCGAATATAAGATTTGGGAAAACAGATTAGCATTAGAACATCCGGAAGGAAAAAAAACACGGCCAGATTTTATAGTCACCGTCGGGGATCAAGAAATACTGATCGATTCTAAAAGTTGGATAAAGAACTTTACTGTCGAGGATGTGAAAGAGATCTATCGTACTTATGCTCCCCACCTACAACAGCCTGGGCGCCAATTAGTCATTATTTGGAACTCGCTCACAGAAAAGATTAAACCAGAAGCAATAGAAAAAGTTAATGAATTAGGTATCCATTTAGTCACTTGCGATACGATGTGTGCCGTATTGACTAAAATTGACATGGAAACAACTGCCGGCGAGTCTTTGGCTGCCGATTATGCCAAATTCGTCAAGAACGGCACTGCCTTTGCTCTAGACGAAAACAATCTGGAGCAGTATGGGCATTATCGAGTCGAATTAACCAACGCAGAGTACGACAAATATGCAACCCTTTTCCCTAATCGAAAAAAATACTTTAAGGAATAGCAAAAATCAGTTTTTCACAATAACGAAGCATTGCGAATGACTGCCGCGATAAATTCGCGGAACAAGGGATGCGGCCGATTAGGCCGCGATTTAAATTCCGGATGGGCTTGCGTCCCCACAAACCAAGGGTGGTCTCGGAGTTCCATCATTTCGACCAATTCTCCATCTGGCGACACGCCCGATAAAATCATCCCGGCCTGCTTAAAATCATTCCGATATTTATTATTGAATTCATATCGGTGCCGGTGCCGTTCGAAAATTTGTTTTTCCCCATAAGCCAAATAGGTCTTGGTCCCCTCTGTTAACGCACAGGGATAGGCGCCTAATCGCATCGTGCCGCCCTTATCGGTAATTTGTTTTTGATAGGCCATAATATGAATGACTGGATAAAGACTATTTTCATCAAATTCAGTACTATTGGCTCCTGCCCAACCCAAAACATTCCGGGCAAATTCAATCACCGCAATTTGTAAGCCCAAGCACAGTCCTAAATAGGGAATATGATTTTCGCGAGCGAATTGAGCAGCTTTGATTTTGCCTTCAATCCCCCGGGCACCAAATCCCCCTGGGACAACTAGCCCATCGCAACCGCTCAAAAGCTCTGCGATATTGGCTCCGGTTGCTTCTAAACTTTCCGCTTCAATGCGTTTAATTATTACATCCGCATTATGGTGCCAACCTGCCGCTTTTAAGGCCTCAAAAACGCTTAAGTACGCATCTTCCATGGTGGTATATTTAGCGATTAAGCCGATGGTCACTTTGCGTTTGTCGATTAAAATCTGACTGACTAACTCGCGCCATTTGGTCAGATCAACCGCACCCAGAGAAAGCTTTAACTTATTAGCCACAAACTGGCCAAAACCATAATTTTCTAAAATAATCGGTACATTATAGACCGTCCGCGCCGTTTCCATCGGCACTACCGCACTGGCGGGGAGATCGGCAGCGAGGGCAATTTTACGAATAGCTGCTTCATTGATTGAGTAGTCCGAGCGGCACATAATCGCATCTGGTTGAATACCAAACCCCTGCAGCTCTCTGACGCTAAATTGCGCCGGTCGCGTTTTGATTTCGCGAGTCACGCCGAGCCAAGGCAAAAACACGACATGGATATACATCACATTGTCATCACCGCAATCATGTTCCATTTGCCTAATAGCTTCCAAAAAATGCATCCCCTCAAAATCTCCTACTGTCCCCCCTACCTCCGTGATAACAATATCGGCACCCGAAGCCTCTCCGGCGTTCCGAATGATGTATTTAATATGATCGGTAAGATGGGGGATCACTTGCACGGTTTTACCTAAGTAATCCCCGTGTCTTTCTTTGGCAATCACTTCACTGTAAATTCTCCCTGTCATCACCGAGCTGGCTTGCGAATAATTTTCATCCGTGAATCTTTCATAATGCCCCAGATCCAGATCGGTTTCGGCCCCGTCATCAGTCACAAAGACTTCACCATGCTCACCCGGGTTTAATGTCCCGGCATCAAAGTTGATATACTGATCCAGTTTTTGCATAAATACTTTGTAACCACGGGCTTTCAAAATATTGCCGATGGAAGCCGCTGTGATGCCTTTGCCTAAACCGGAGAGGACTCCGCCGGTGATGAAAATGTATTTGCGTTCTTGTTCAACCACCCTAATTGTTATTTAGTGAATAATCGCGGCAAATGTTCGGGGATTCGCGTAACGATTTCGTAGTTAATCGTGTGCGCCCAATCGGCAATATCAGTAGCAGTGATTTTTTTATTCTTACTGGTGCCGATAATCACTACTTCGTCCCCTTCTTTGGCTTTTGGCCTTTTTGTAATATCTAAAATGGTCATATTCATACAGACGCGCCCGACCACCGGGACTACCGCGCCGTTAAGTAGCATAAACCCCATATTGCCTAAGCTCCGGTCAATGCCTTCGGCATAACCCACCGGAACCACCCCCAGTACCATCGGTTTAGGTGCCTGGAAACTACAGCCATACCCGACAAAACTGCCGGCAGGGATTTTTTTAATCGCCACGAGTCGAGTTTTATATTTGAGCGCCGGTTTTAATTTTACTTTTTTAGTTTTGAGAGATCGTTTGGCCCAGGCTTCTACCCCCCGAGACGGCCAGAGTCCGTACATAGCGACTCCTAAGCGGACAGTATTGTAGCGCGATTCCGGTACCAACATGGCTGCCGCTGACGCGGCGGCTGAGACATAGGGAATTTTAGTCCAATCAATACCGATATCGCTTTTCCCGATGCGGGCGAGCACTTTATCGAATTGGAATAATTGATTTTTAGTATAACTATTATTTAATTCTTCTACGCTAGCGAGATGAGTAAAAATACCTTCTAATTCTAACCAACGATGCTGTTTAATTTTTTTAATGATAGTCGGAGTGTCCTCTACTGTAAAACCCAGCCGATTAATCCCGGTCTCTATTTTTACATGGACGCTAGCCCGTTTTTGTAAAATAGTAGCCACTCGACTGGCGTCCGTGAATGATCTTTCGCTAAAGACTGTGAAAGCGACTTTTTGGCGAATCAGCTCTGACATTTCCTCTTTGGCAGTGGGTCCCAATACCACTACCGGCTTGATAATGCCCTTCTTACGCAAAGCCAGAGCCTCAGAGGCACTCACCACCCCCAGGGCATCTGCACCGCTTCTAAAGGCCTGCAAACCCACGTCGAATATGCCATGACCATAGGCATTCGCTTTCACTACTGCTATCAGCTTAGTCCCCGGCCGCTGAAGCTGTCGAATCTGCCTAATATTATGATCAATCGCCCGCAAGTCTAAATTAAGCCATGCTAGGGGAGCCTTCAATTTTCACCTCCTAAGTGAACCTTCAGCATTCAGCGTATAGCATTTAGCATCTAGTGACAACAACCCATCCTATAAGCTAATCCCTAGATGCTGGCCCTAGATGTCTAGATTCTTTACGGATTGAGCGTGAGTCTGAATAAATAATTTACGCGGAGGAACTTCATCGCCCATCAGAGTTGTAAATACTTCTTCGGCTTTAATAGCATCTTCGATATTAACCTGAAGAATAGTCCGATTAGCTGGATCCATGGTCGTCGACCAAAGTTGCGACGGATTCATTTCTCCCAAACCTTTATAGCGCTGAATTTCGGCCAGTTTTTTGCCTCCAGCCACTGCCACAATTTCTTCTCCTTCTCCTTCAATCGTTTCAGCCGGAGTTTCTTCAGTTTCTTCTTCTGCTTCTTCCGATTTAAGTTTGCTTTTTTTAGTAGGTTTTTCTGCTTCCTGTTTTCTGAGTTTATCTAAAATAGTTTCTTTTTCCGGATCGCTGTAGGCATACCACACGTCTTTACCTTTTTTGATAGCATAGAGCGGAGGTTGAGCAATATATAAATAACCTCGGTCGATAATGTCGCGCATATACCGGTAAAAGAAAGTTAACAGCAAAGTTCTAATATGGGCGCCGTCGACGTCGGCATCTGTCATAATAATCACTCGCTTGTAACGGATCTTGTCGATATTAAATTGTTCACTGATGCCGGTACCTAAAGCGATAATGAGAGCCTTGATTTCTTCCGAAGTTAACATCCGGTCCAATCGAGCTCGTTCGACATTCAAAATCTTCCCCCGCAAGGGGAGAATGGCCTGAAAACTCCGGTCACGCCCTTGTTTGGCTGAGCCTCCGGCGCTATCGCCCTCGACAATGTAAATTTCACTTTTATCGGGATCTTTTTCGGAACAATCAGCTAATTTCCCTGGCAAGGTCATACCTTCTAAGGCGCCTTTGCGAATAACCGTATCTCGTGCTGCTCGAGCTGCCAAGCGAGCCTTAGCCGCCAACATAATTTTTGTAATAATCCGTCTGGCATCGGCAGGGTGTTCTTCCAAATAACTCATAAAGTAATCTCCAAACACCGATTCCACTGCTGTCCGAATATCAGTATTGCCTAATTTGGCTTTGGTCTGGCCTTCAAATTGCGGATCAGGGAGTTTCACGCTAATAACGATCGTCAAACCTTCTTTGACATCGTCGCCGGTTAAAGTTTCACCCCCTTCCTTAATAAAATTATGTTTTTTCGCGTAAGCATTCACCGCCCGTGTTAAAGCAGCCCGAAAACCCACTACATGCGTGCCGCCTTCAGCATTATAAATATTGTTAGCAAAAGCGTATAAGGCTTCGGAAAAATCATTATTATATTGTAGAGCGATCTCAACGCGGTTATCGCCAACTTGCTTATCGACATAAAACGGCGGTTCATTCAGTTTAGTATTCTTTTCGTTCAAATGCTCCACATATTGCCGGATCCCGCCCTCAAAATGGAATTTTTCTTTCTTATCGTGCAGGGCACTATTAACTTCAATAATAACGCCCTTGGTTAAATAAGCCTGCTGGCTTAAATAATCAATAATGGTGTCCCAATTATAATCGGTGGTAGTCTCAAAAATTGTCGGGTCAGCTTTCCAAGTAGTCCGGGTACCGACCCAACTAGTGGCTCCGGCTTTCTTGACTGGCGCCACCGCTTCGCCCCGATGATATTCTTGCATCCATAAGTAGCCGTCCCGGCCGACTTCAACTTTCATATATTCGGAGAGGGCATTCACGACCGAAGCCCCGACTCCGTGCAAACCACCAGAAACCTTGTATCCGCCGCCGCCAAATTTACCGCCGGCGTGCAGGGTAGTCATAATTGTTTCCAAAGCGGATTTTTTAGTCACCGGATGAATATCGACCGGAATGCCGCGGCCATCATCTTCTACGGTAATAGAGTAATCCTTATTGATACTCACCTTAACAGTTTTGCCATAACCAGCCATGGCTTCATCAATCGAGTTGTTTACAATTTCCCAAATCAAATGATGCAAACCGGTCACTCCAGTGGAGCCGATATACATCCCGGGACGCTTGCGCACCGGTTTCAAGCCTTCCAGCACTTGAATGTCTTTGGCCCCATAACTCTGGGTGGCTTTACTCGTTTTGACATCTGGTTGCTTAGCATCCTTAATCACCGCCGGCTTGGTCGGTTTAGGGGATTTAACTACCAACTTTTTTACTAATTTTTTAGTCGGTTCAGCAACAGATTTTTTAATTGGTTTTTTCTTGTTTGGCATAATTTCTAAGCGAGAGCACGAGGTCTTTGCCTCTCTCTGCCTGCCTTATTATTTTATCTGATTCCCCTCCCCTGCGCAACACCTAAGACTAACCAAATTATCAGCTCTGGGAGATAAAATTTCTCTATCGTAGGTGGCCGCGATATTGGGTGGTGATTAAATTGATGATTTTGCTTTCCAAAGTTTTAATTTCCGCGTCATTAAGAGTGCGATCCATAGCTTGGACAGTGATTCGCAAACCGATACTCCTACCACCTGTGGGTAATTGATAGACATCAAAAACATCTATTGATTGAATGAGTGCAGAAGCCAGCCAAATTTCATCAACCATCATGCCGGTTGAAACTGTATTAGGTAATTCCACGGAAATATCAAATTGCGAAGAAGGGAATTTGCTGATCTCGCGATATTTTATGCCTCCCTTTTGTAATACCATTAATTCTTGCAAATTAATTTCTCCCCAAACTGTGCCTTCTGGTACATCAATTGAGACAGCTAAGCGCGGGCTGACTTCTTCGATCGTGCCGATGATTTCCCGATCTGACATAATGCGCAAAACATTGATAAAATTATCCTCCGGGCTTCCTGGAATAGCCACGAATTTTAATTTCGGCGTACCGGCAACTACCAATTCAACTATTCCCCGCAATGTCCGATAGGCCTCTTTATTTTTTCCAGAAATCAACATAGAAAGTAACGGAATTTCTACCGGCAACCCACTGTCATCCAAGACAATCCCCTTCCCGTCATCCTGAACTAGTTTCAGGATCTCTACTGGAGATGCTGAACTAAATTCAGCATGACGAATAGAGGCACTGGACTTACCACGAGGGGCCGGCGGCAAAAACACATTGGCGATCTCAAAAATCTTAATTGGTTCATTACCAGCCTTCCCTGCAAATCCTAATAAACTTGGCCAAATATTGGATGATAAATGCGTCCATTGACTATTCAATGGATTGTTGATTTTCAATTCATCATCCAATTGAATGCCCAGTTTCTTGGCCCAATCCTCGCCGATAAAACAGTGGCTCGGAGTTTCAGAAAAACCACATTTGGCCAGTGTATCTTTTAATTCATTAAACTCAACAATTTTTTGATTAACCGCCGGCGCTGACATCGCCACATTAGGCATCGTGGGCTCAACTTTATCTATTCCCCAAATTCGCACCACTTCTTCGGCGATATCGGCCTTTTCTTTAATGTCTGCGCGCCACGGCGGCGGAGTCGCGGCTATATTTTTTCCGTTAGTTTTAACCTCAAAACTCAATCGCTGTAAAATCTTTGTAATATCGCTACCGGTAATTTTAGCTCCCACAAAATCAGAAATTTCTTCCGCAGTAAATTCAACCGACTGATTGGATTTGACCGGCTGGGATACTTCTGCATTACCAGTGGCTATTCTAGATTCCGGAATAATTTGGTGGATTAGATTTAGTACCCGTTTCATTGCCAAGTCAGCCAAATACGGTTGCAATCCCCTCTCAAACCTAATAGAAGCATCAGTGGGAAGCCCCAGACTCTTGCTACCCCGCCGGATAGTTACCGGATTAAATGTGGCGACTTCTACGACAATGTCGTGGGTGATATCAGTGACCCCACTCGGTTCCGAGCCCATAATTCCTGCCAACGCAATAGGGACATCCTCGTCGGCAATTACTGCCACTTCCGGATTTAATTCGTAGGTTTTTCCATCCAACGCCAAAATCTTTTCACCTAGTTTCGCCCGTCTAACTACAATCTTATTGCCAGCCAATTTATCAGCCGCAAACGCATGCACCGGTTGACCTAATTCCAACATCACATAATTAGAAATATCCACGATGTTACTGATCGGCCGGATGCCGCTGCTAATTAATTTTTGCTGTAGCCAATCAGGCGATTCTTTCACTTCTACATTGGCAACATAGTGCGCTAGATACTTGGCGCAAATCTTTTGATCTGGCACTTCCACTACAACTTTGTCTGATGTTTTAATAGCGCTATCTTCCGGATAATCCAAATTTCCCGCAGGGACTCCGATCGCAGCATCGGAGTTACCTTGGCTTAACACCGCCGAAATTTCTCGCGCCAATCCCACATACGATAAATAATCCGGCCGATTAGATAAAATTTTTAAATCTAAAATTGAATCTTCCGAAATTTTCAAATATTCTTGTACCGGCCGGCCAACAGAAGCTTTCTTGTCTAAAACTAAAATCCCCTCGGATTTCTTTTCAATCCCTAACTCTTCGCCGCTACAAATCATGCCAGTTGATTCTACTCCGCGAATTACAGTTGCTTTAATTTCTCCGACCGGGAGCTTTGCTCCGACGAGAGCTAATGGCACTTTTTGGCCGACTTCAATATTGCCGGCTCCGCAGACCACTGTGACTCTTTTACCTAAGCCAATGTCCAGTGTGACTAAATGCAATTTGGTCGCATTGGGATGGGCGTCGATCTGTAAAATCTCGGCTACAATTACCCCCATATATCCGCTGGATTCCCCCGATAGCGTTTCCACTTCGGTAATATGCGTGTTGATTAAATCCGCGAGCGCCATTGGGCTTTCTTTGAATTCAACCAATTCCTTCAACCAATTATACGAGAACTTCATCTTCTACTTCGTTTTTCATGTCATCCTGGACCGACTGGCCAAAGGCCAAGTTCGGATTCAGGATCCAGGCCTGGATTCCGGATCAAGTCCGGAATGACAGGGTTTAAAACTGTTTGATAAATTTCATATCCCCACTCAATAACCACCGAATATCATCAATGCCATATTTCAACATCGCCAAACGTTCAATCCCTCCACCAAAAGCAAATCCACTATATTCATTTGGATCTATTCCCACATTGCGCAACACTTGCGGATGCACCATGCCGGCGCCCATCAATTCTAACCAACCTTTATTGGAGCACCCTTTGCACCCAACACCTTTACATAACCCGCAAGAAATATCTACCTCAAAACTGGGTTCCGTAAAAGGGAAAAAGCTAGGACGCAACCTTATATCGTGATCATCTCCCAATATTCTGCGCACAAAATGTAGGAGAACTGATTTCAAATGCGCCACGCTGATATTTTTATCAATCATCAATCCTTCGATTTGGGAGAACACCGCCGCATGGGTAGCATCTTCCGCCTCAAACCGAAAAGTCCGCCCTGGGGCAATAATTCTGATCGGCGGCTTGTGGCTTAACATATATCTAATTTGGACCGGCGAAGTATGCGTCCGTAGTAGAGTATTATTTTTTCCATCCGGTTCGTGGCGCAACCAAAAAGTATCCCACTCGTCTCGGGCTGGATGGCTAGCTGGGATATTCAACATATCGAAATTGTATTGTTCAGTTTCCGCTTCCGGCCCTTCAGCTACTTCAAAGCCCAATTCCTTGAAAATATCCACCAATTCCCTATTTATATATGTGAGCGGGCTTAGGTGCCCCACTTCCGGCTTGATTCCCGGAATGGTCGTATCGCGCTCCGTGGCTGACTTCTGTTTGATAGTAAAAACTTCTTGTTTCTTAATTTCTAAAAGTTGGGTTATTTCCGCCTTAACCTGATTGATCAAAATCCCAACTTGCTTGCGCTCTTCCGGTGACAAATTGCCCAGTCCAGCCATGATTTCTGATAGGGGCGACTTTCGTCCCAACAGCCTTGCTTCTACCAACTGTAAATCTGCAACTCCCGCAGTGGCAATTGCAACTCTGGCTTCCTCTAATAATTGTTTAATTTTTTGTTCCATTCGCTAATTGTTCGTCATTCTGGGGAGTCCCTGGGACGACTCCAGAATCTTATATATGATCCTGGACGAAGCCAGGATGACAATGTAATGAAATCATTGTCGACTAATCCTTAAAATATAGAGCTAAAATGAAGGCGATGACGGCGATGATTAATCCATTCCACCATGCCAAGACATGGATGGTCTGGAGAAAGAAAAACACCGTTAGCGCTACACTACCGATAATACCTAATTTTAAGGAGGATGAGAACAGTACCGAGAAATCGAGCAAGCCTCGTTTTAAATACCAAAAATAAATTAACGAAGTCAGGACTCCCGCCCAAAATATCAAAAAACTGGCAAACAGAAGCGCAAATACTCCCCAATGCGAATTGTAAGGGTCAAATTTCCAAATAATAATCCAAAAGGCAATTGTCGCAATAATCGACGCTGCCCAGATCCCCCACAAATTTTTTCCTAATGGCACCCCTCCCATAAATACATCTTATCACCAATAAAACCGCCTCAGTTTGTGATAAATTGTGAATAAGAACAAATAAATTCTGGAATAGATTATGTTCATACAAATTCTGGTTTATGGCTTAATTGCCGGCGCAATTTATGCCTTAGTCGCAAGCGGGTTCTCTTTAATCTATTCTACTTGCCGATTTGTTCATTTTGCCCACGGTACCACCGTCGCTGTAGCCGCTTATATTCTTTATTTATTGTTTCACCAACTTGGTTTCAATTTTTGGCTGGCTGCAATTTTAACTGTGCTCCTGACTGGATTATTCGGATGGCTGATGAACGCCACTGTCTACGAAGCGCTCAGAAAAAGAAAAGCTAGTAATGTCATTCTGCTGATCGCCAGTGTCGCCATCTTAATCCTTCTGGAATCGTTGTTATTACTGTTTTTCGGCGCGGATGTTAAAACCATTGATTTCTTAAAGGTATCTCAAGGATTAAATATCGGTGCCGCCATCATTACCCCTCTGCAAATAGTAATTATTGCGGTAGCGCTGGTTCTGCTGATATTTTTATTCTGGTTTATGAAAAACACTCATTTAGGCAAAGCTCTACGAGCGGTATCAAACAATCGAGATCTGGCAGAAATTGTGGGAATTTCCTCAAGAGCCATTTATTCCTGGTCATTTATTATTGGTTCGGCTGTCGCAGGCATAGCTGGGATTTTAGTCAGCTTAGAACAAAATATCGAACCGACTATGGGTACTAGTTTAATTATTAAAGGGTTCACCGGTGCCATTATCGGAGGTATTGGTTCGGTTCCAGGAGCGATTTTGGGTTCATTACTTTTAGGACTCGCCGAAAACTTCGGCATCTGGTTTCTCCCTTCCGGATATAAAGATGCGATCGCTTTTGTGATTCTATTTTTGTTTTTAATCTTCATGCCTAAAGGCATCCTGGGTTCCAAAAATGATAACAAATAATCCTTTCTTATGATTAGTGCTTATTTTATTCATCTGCTTATTCTGGCCGGTATTTATATTATCTTGGCGTTGTCTCTCCAATTATCTATCGGCTTCACCGGCATGTTGAATTTGGGCCATATCGCTTTCTACGCTATCGGCGGCTATACTTCGGCATTGTTGCTTTTGCATGGCTGGCCGTTTCTGGCATCACTATTGGTTGCTGGGTTGCTGGCTATGGCTTCTGGGTTTCTACTGGGGCTCCCTACCCACCGGCTCAAGGGTGATTATTTAGCCTTAACCACACTCGGATTTTCCTTTGTAGTTTACGCACTAGCTATTAACTGGTCAGAATTAACCAGGGGGCCCCTGGGAATTCCAGGCATCCCGCGACCAGAGATATTCGGTCTGCAATTTTCTTCCAATGTTTCTTTTTTGCTATTAACTGTTGTGCTGATATTAATCACCTATTTCACGCTCAAAAAAATTACCACCTCTCGCTTTGGCAAGGTTCTGGAAGCTATTAGAGACGATGAAACTGCTGTTAAAATCTTGGGGAAACCCACATTTAAAATTAAATTGATTTCTCTAGGTACAGCTGCTTTTTTTGCAGGAATTGCCGGAGCATTATACGCCAGCTACATCACCTTTATTGACCCTTCATCTTTTACAATTATGCAGCTGATCCCGATTCTGTCGATGGTAATTATTGGCGGGGCGGCTTCTCTGGAAGGCACTATTTTAGCTGCCGTAGTTCTCACACTACTGCCGGAACCATTGCGCTTTATTGGATTTCCGTCAACAATTATCGGCCCCATCCGACAAGTGATTTATGCCTTAGCCCTCTTAGTTATTTTAATTTATAGACCTAAAGGCTTTTACGGAAAAGTGAAACTAGAGTAAACATGTTAAAACTAACTCACGTTAAAAAATACTTTGGTGGAGTAAAAGCAGTGAATGACTGCAGTTTTGAGATTAAACCCGGAAAAATTACTGCTCTTATCGGGCCCAACGGAGCCGGAAAATCCACTATTTTTAATCTGATTTCCGGATTAGACAAGATTGATTCGGGTAAGATCGAATTTAACGGTCAACCAATTGCTGGCTTGTCACCGGAACAGATTTCTAACCTAGGAATGTCTCGTCTTTTTCAACAACCCAGACTATTTAACAATTTAACTGTATTAGAAAACGTATTATTAGCTGTCGATAACGAGGATACTAAATTCTGGAAAAATTTTCTTAGTCCCGCGACAACCGATAACAAAAAGATCCAACAGGCAGAAGCGGTGCTGGATGATGTCGGCATCAAAGAAAAAAAAGATCAGTTTGCTTCCGATTTAAGTTTTGGCCAAAAAAGATTAGTAGAGCTGGCTAGGGTTTTACTTAATCCCCATGTTTTATTGATGCTGGACGAGCCAGTGGCAGGAGTAAACCCCAAACTAAGAAGTCAGATCACAGAAGTTTTAACCCGCCTCGCCGCCCAAGGAGATACGATTCTTTTAATCGAACACGATATGAACTTTACTCTTAAAATCTCTGACCGTGTCATTGTGATGGACGAAGGCAAAGTTTTGGCCGATGGCACGCCGGAAGAAATCCGCAATGACCCGAAAGTATTATCAGCTTACTTAGGCGAATGATTACCATTTCTAATCTAAAATCCGGCTATAACCGCATGGAAGTCCTAAAAGGGATAGACTTTAACGCCAGTACTAAAGAAATTACGGCTATTATCGGCCCTAATGGTTCAGGTAAATCCACTATCCTTAAAAGTATTTTCAACCTCTGTGATATTTATTCTGGCCAAATTAAATTCCTGAACCAAGAAATTACTCGTACCCCAACCCATCAGTTAATCCGACTGGGGATTAGTTACGTTCCGCAGGGTCGCCAAGTCTTTGGTAATTTGTCTGTCCGGGAAAATCTGGAAATCGGCGCCTTTATTTTTTCCGACCGTAAATTAGTTGAACAACGGATCGATGCCATATTCAAGCGCTTTAGTTTTCTGAAAGAAAAACAGCACGATTACGCCTACACCCTCTCAGGCGGTCAACAACAGATGCTATCTATTGCGAGAGCTCTTATGCAAGGCCCCAAATTACTGTTGCTGGATGAACCCTCTTTGGGTTTATCTCCTAAGATGGTTCAGGAAGTCTTCGCCAAACTAACCGAGATCAACCAGGAAGGGATTACTATTATTGTTGTCGAGCAAAATGCTAAACAAGCCATCGCTATCGCCGACAAAATTTATATTTTAGAGGAGGGTAAAATCGCCCTCACTGGCGGCAAAGAAATTCTCTCCCATCCTAAAATCAAGAATATCTATCTAGGCGGAAATTAACTTTCGCAAAATCTAAAAACTGCCGTGGTTAAACGGCAGAGATAAAACGAGAAAGCTAAGTACAAATAATCTAATCATCTCTCATAGAACTCCTTAGGAACGGCAGTAAATAAACAGTTTTCTATCCACCAGCTCTTGGAGACCTCATTATGGCAACTAACTGGTTTAAGCTCCAGGTGTTTTGTTCGGGATGCACGGAAATATCCCAGCGATACATCAAACTTAATCGCTGGATAGCAACTACATATAGTGCCATCATCACTCACTTGTACTTGCATAGTACAACCAAGCGATACTACCTCTTTAGATGCAACAGAAATGTTATGATAACTTTCATATTCCTGTCTCCCGTCAGACAATAACGGGTAATCTCGTAACAGAATATCCGTTATACGGATATCTGCTGGCAGTAATCCAAGAGATCGCATAAATTCCAACACATCGTTAGTTGAAATATAGCTCAGTGGGCTAGAAAAATTCATCAATACCACTGGAACCATCGCAGCCCTATCGCCATAGTTTATTTCTGGCGGCGCAGGAACATCATTGGCCGGCAATATGGAGCTCATTAGTTCCGCCATAATGTCCGGGCTGGCTTCTTTGCACACCATTCCAGGCTTAACTATACTGTCAAACCGTGGAGTCGAGTTAAATGCACTACTATTTACCCACACTGGGAATACGGGATTCCCGATTAGTCGTCGCTCACATCCCTGATTTAACACTTTGTCCCAATCTACCATTTTTCTCCTCCAAAAGCCTTCGACCTGCGCTGCAGGGAGGCAATTTTTTATTGTCAAAGAATTTATTTTAACCTTCGTAATCCCTTCTCTTTGATGGAGAAATAATTGCGAAGAGGTTAAATCTAGTATTTAAAGCTTATTAAAGGGAAACTATTTGGCCATTCTTGAGCGTTTTGGCTTCGACATCGGTGACTGCATCTCCATTTTTATCGAAGTTGAAATTACCCACCGCCCCCGGCCAATTTTTAATTTTATTGTTGAAATAATTCTTTACTTTATCAGGAGCATCACCACCCTTCTCAATCGCTTCTCCTAGTAAATATACCGAATCATAATAGGTAGCAATATAAACAGTTGGCATAGGACCTTCGATAGTGTTGTATCTGGCCTTGAACTCAGCTAAAACTGTCGCGGTTTTTGAATTGGCTTCATCAAATTTCGGCTGAGTAAAGATGGCCCCTTCTAATAAATTCTTGTAAGCGTCATCGTAATAATTTAACGCTTCTGGGTTAATAATGGCTTCACTGGTATATATTTTTGGTTCAAACCCGAGTTCTTTCATCTGCTTTAAAATCAGCGCTGAGGTTTTATATGATTGGATGACAAGATAGATTGTGTTTATATTTTGACTTTTAAACTTAGCCAATATTGTTCTGAAGTCAGTTGTCCCAGAAGCAAATGTCTCATCTAGTTGTATTTCCCCGCCTTGAGAAATAAAGTAACTGCTAAATGCTTTCTTTAGAGCTTGGGGATAATCAATATTTTCCGAAATTGTGCCAATATCTTTATCTCCTTTACTAATAGCAACCTTAGCAATTTCTTTAGCAGTATAATCATCGGAAGCTAGGTTTCTAAAAATATAATCACCCGCATTAGTGATATCGGGACTCCCGGAGCCTGGTGAAAATAAAATCACTTTGTTGGTTTCCGCTACCGGAGCCATCGCCAAAGTTTCTCCACTGCACAGCCCGCCAATCACATATTGGACTTTGTCAACATTGATCAATTTATTAATAGCCGTGGTGGCACTGGCGCCATCACATTTGCCATCTTCGTAGACTACGTCAAAATTTATCTTGTGGGTGGCATTAAAATCATCAATTCCCAATTTAAAAGCCTTAGTCGTATATTCACCGTAGCTGGCGGCATTACCAGTTTGAGGAGCCACAAATCCGATTTTAATCAACGTCTTGTCTTGGGCTTTAGAATCATCCCGAGCAAAACTAAAGCTCATTGATAAAGCTATCACGACAACCAACACTAACCCGCCTAACCAGAACCAATAATTCTTACTTAGTGAACCCATATGTTTCCTCGCTACTAATAGATATTTAATAAAATATTGGGCTGATGATGATAATTGCGCTCCCAGAGCTACTTATTTGCCATCACCGTAAGCTTAGGGTACTCCCAAACCTGATTTGTGTCAATGATTAGCGTCATAATTTACTACCGGATTATGCTCCTTGTTAGTTTTTCTATAGGATATTTATAGTTGACAGGGATGGGCATTAGGGTGTATAATGTAAATAATGTCGTAACTTAGCGACACATAAATACAACCAACCATTATGAGCTACAAAGACCAGCTGTCTACCCTCGGACTCAGCAATATGGAGATCAAGGCTTATCTCGCCTTACTAGAGATCGGATCGGCAACGGTCTTAAAGTTATCCCACAAAACCGGGATCAAGCGCACTACGATGTACGATGTGGTGGAAGGATTAATCCACAAGAAACTAATTACTCTGACCGAAAAAGGTAATAAGAGATCGTACCACGCCGAAAACCCGAAAAAAATCGATGGCCTACTTGCGGAAGAAGAAAGAAAATTAGCTGAAAAAAGAAAGAATTTTTTAACAATAATTCCGGAGCTCTCTTCCCTGTTTAATGCTCATGACAAAAAACCCAAAATTCGTTTTTACGAAGGGTTTGAAGGCATTAAAACTGCTTTTGAAGAAACGTTGGAACTCCCCCGCAACACCGAAACATTAGCCTATGGTAGCGCTTACCAATTAGACTCTTTGTCATACCAAGAATACATTCTAGATTATATTAGTCGTCGGGTTGCCAAAGGTATTTACCAGCGAGCGATTATTAATGATTCTCCTGTTGCTGCCAAAAAATTTCAGGCCGATGATAAAGCCCAATTGCGTAATACTATTTTAGTAGATGAAAAAACCTTTCCATTTGTGGATGAAGTTAATATCTACGGCAACAAAGTTTCTATTGTTTCCTTTAAAGATGAGTTGACTTTGATTATCGAAAGCGAGGCTATCGCCAGAACCCAACGATCTTTCTTTGAAATGTCTTGGATAACTGCCCAGCAAATCGGCAAACTAAGCCCGAATCCGTATGTCCCCCCGAAGAGGGAAAAATAAAAGCCAGATCCCTCCACTACGGTCGGGATGACAGAGATAAAAGTGTCTAGGCCTGGATTCCCGCCTACGCGGGAATGACAATGAGAGGGTTAGATTTTGAGGATGTGGAAGCCGGAGAGGGATTTAGGAAGAGTTTGGCCCCAGTCGGTGGAGATGAGCCGGCTATCCAACATCCAGATGGCATTGGTTTTACTATAAAGCTCAGCCAAATTAGTCCTGAATTTTACAATCGCTTTTGGCAAACCATAATCGGCAAATTCATTGCGGAACCGATCTTTGGCTAACAAACTACTTAGAGACCCGGGGATATCAAACGGCATGGTGAGAAAAACAGTTTTGTCTAAACCGTCCACTACTGGTAAGAATTTAGGCAAATTGGTGCCGCTGATTAATAAAGTAAAGCCATCTAAGGCTGACAATTTGTCGTGAAGCATTTCTACATTTCCTGCCACGTTCTGGCTGAATAGGTTGATGTTAGTCAAGGCTGGTTTATACATCTCAAAGAATTCTGCCATCATTGCCACATTCGGAAAGACTACCAGGATTTTTTCTTGCGGGCTGATAGCTTTCTTGGTGATATATTCGAAAATTTCTGACTGATAATTATCGTCACGATTGCGATCTGGCAGGCCAGAGACAAAGGTGATGGGTTTAGATCCTTCCCTGCCTTTTGTCATTCCGACCGGAGTGGAGGAATCTCCGAGATCCCTCGACTGCGCTCGGGATGACACCACAATGGGCTCACTGATGATATCGGAGATAAAGTCGGGTTTGCTGTTCACTAATACCCCGTTGCTGGCGATTATAATAGATAAATTCTTTACTCCCTCCCCTCCTATCCTCCCCTCCGGCAGGGGAGGAATTATGCGATTGCCCCCCTTAGAAATAGGAGGAACTAATCGCTGCCAGATGTTGGGGACGGGTTGTTTGACTATATTTAAAATCACGCGGTCGTTGTAACCATTTAGATAATTTTTAACTGATTGACCTGGATGAGCGAACAGCTCTAGATGCTCTAACAAGTTTGTCGTGTGTTCAACCTGTCTTTGCTGGGCGGATGGGTTGGCAAAAGAAAAAGATTTAACCTTTTCCAAATATTGATTTAATGTTGTGACTACCATCTCGGCTTTAGTTTTTACGGCCTTGCCGGTTTTATCAGCCACCAGCAGCCCGCTAATTTCCAGGGCCGACCCCGCGGCTTGCTCTCCCCATAATTCTTCCACACTTTTCCACCAATCATTCAATTCGCTGCCTAGATTATTTAGCAGTTTAAATAATTCATCAGCTGTTTTGTTGTCTGTCACAAAATCGTGCACAAAATCGCGCCGGCTCGCTACCAGTGCATTCACATACAGCGAAGTAAACATTTTAGCGGACTTATTAGTCGCCCATTCGTCAAACTCCACCCATTGCGGCAGATAAATATGTTTTTTATTCAAAACGTCTGAATTGTTGTCTAAAATTTCATAAAAACTTGCAAAATTCATCACTGTTTTCTGCGGTAAGTCGGCAACCTTAAACTGTAAGGGCGCTAATTTTTGTTCCCACAAATAAAACTCGTCTTTGGTGAGATAAGTATCCGCCGGATTGAATGGTTTCTTGGGATAACCTGTCAGTAAAATTTTGGCTAATAATTTGAACTCTGTAGATTTGATTTTCGATTTATTGATGAGGAAATTAAACCGCTCGGGGTCTAATTGCAAAACTGATCCAAAATAGGGATTGAGGCCAAATTTAGTCCAATCAGTTTTTTGAAAAACATCATTACTGACAACCAAAACCGCATTTTCATCGTTAACCGCAAAATTAATATTAGTAGCCATTTGCGGCATCTCGGGCGATAATTCATAAACGTTGAAGCCGGGATTTATTGTCATCCCGAGCTTGTCGAGGGATCTCTGGGCTCTAGTGTCTCGAGATTCTTCGACTGCGCCCTGCTGGGCTCCGCTCAGAATGACAGAGGGAGTGGAGAAGAGCCAGGAGATGTTTTCGTCAAAGATCCAGGACCATTCCCAGTCTGATTTGGCGGACAATTCGCGAATACTTTTCAGAATATCTACCGGCACATTTTGGGCCAAACCTACTAACGCATTCACTAAATCCACCGTAGCTAGAACATCGCTCATCGCCCGGTGACTCGGCTGATTTGGTAAATCTAAATATTTGGATAAATACTGCATACTATGAAATGGCACTTTGGGTAGGAGCGTGATGGCTAAATCCAAAGTATCCATATCATGCCCTGCCGGATCAATCCCGTGCGATTTCAAAAAATCCGTATCAAAACTGATGTTGTGACCCACAATCGGCAAATCGCCCACAAATTCCAGCAATTTTTCTCTGACTTCGGAAATATCCGGGGCAGTTTCCAACTCTTCCGGTTGAATACCTGTCAGCACTGATACGGTTACATTCAATGGGTTAGCCGGTTTGATGAGAGTCTGGAATTTATCCACAATTTTCCCATCCGAAACCCGGGCAGCCGCAATCTCAATGATGCTATCCCGCCTCGCCTCTACCCCGGTAGTTTCGGTGTCTAGAACTATTAAATCCATAAATCTATCATACACTACTACCCCATAAGGCCTTCCTCTGGTTCTTTTTTTGTCATCCTAGGGCTTGACCCGAGGATCCAGACAGAAAAACAAACAAAACATTTAATTCGCCTGGATTCCCGAATAATTCCGATTACCAATAGGTAATCGGGTCGGGAATGACGGGTAAAACTAATTGGTTTTGGTGAGGGTGACTTGCAGGGTGGGCGGATCAAAACTGATCACCGACAATTTTTCCGGCACCCGGAACATTTCTGCTGTCAGCTTGACCACATTATCTCCACTGGTGGCCTCGCGCAAATCTAAATCTAATACGACGGTGTTGCGATCAGCTTTGTTTAAATCTTCTGCCGGGCCAGCCAGATTTACATTAACAGTGGCCGGGCTCATTGATACAACTTTAAAACCGGGGGTGACATTAACACCGTGTGGCACTAACACCAATTTGCGATTGAAAGGGGAACTGCCGATCTTTACATTAACATTAACTAATTTTTCTCCCACTAGTGACACGCCAGCGGGTACTTCGATCCCGACCTGGTCAGAAAAGTCAGTAGTTTTACCAGTCAAATCAATCCGCGTTGTTGTCACACTGTTAATAGCTTCCAGCCTTTTCACGCTGCTGCGCAGAGTAACAGCCGGCGGGTCAAATGTAACTTCGGCAATCCAATAACCAGCCGGGAGAGATCCGGCAAAAGCCGGGACTAATCCGACGGTTTTAAACATCTCGCCTTTAACGATAGTAACACTGACATTTACCTCTGCGGGATTAAATTTAATATTAGACAGGCTCCGGCCGGCCGTATCGCGCACTTCGGGATTACCCTTGGCCGAATAAGAATTTTGTTTATTAGAAATATCTACCACCACATAGGCTTGTTGCAATGTATTAACTAAATCAGCTGGTCCGATAATAGTTACCTCGCTTGGACTCACGGTCGTATCTTCCAGAGCATAGCCATTGGCCGGAAACCCCTGCGGGTCAATTAGTACCGGTACCGTAACGGCCACTGCCGGAACTATATTTATAGTAATGATCTCTGGCGTGTAGCCAATCAGCCAAACATCTGACACGCCCAAGGTGAGCTGCGGTTTCACGTTATAATTGCCCAACCCCTGCACAAAATCCAAGTCGATGATCGCCTCTAATGATTTAGCGGTTTTCAGCTGATAATATGCCATATTCTTTGCCCGAATGGTGGCCTGAACAGTAGTTAAATCTTCGGCTACTGCCCAGCCAGATTTTAGATTGGTAATTTTAATCGGGACTTCCAAAATAAACGCGTGGTAGCTCAAACTAAACACCGCCAACCATATCAAAATCGCCGCGGAGATGAATAACCCTAACTGGGCTACGGAAGTTAATTTCATAATTAGCCGAGCAAAATTGTCTTAAGTACGCGATCTAAGTTCTTCGGTGCCAATTTGGCATAAGAACTTTTTCTATGCAGAACTGACACATCTTCCTTGTCTTTATGAGTAATTATAATAATTGCTTCGTACTGAGCTGCCACCTGCTGGATGGCGGCATTGCTCAAATTAAAACTGAATCGCTTCGGAGCGTTGGTCGTCAGAGTCGAGCCCGCCGCAACGATTACGCCGTTATCGACCAGCATGGCTCCGGCCGAGAGTTTAGACCGATGCGAAAATATATCCCAGACGAACTCTTTGCTAAATGGGGTGCACAAATAAGTACCTTTCTCGGCTAATTTATCTAAAGGCAAATCGGTTTTTACAATAATCAGAGAGGGGATTTTTGACTTAGCTAATAAAGTAACTGCATCTGTCAGCTCAGTGAGAAATTTCTTAGCATTATATTCGCCGCTGGTTAAATTTTTGCGGGCTAATCTAGCATAGCTAGTTTTTCCATCTAAAATATTTCTAAAATCTTGTTGATAAATCACTCCCAGAGCGATCACCATAACCACAAAACCGATGGCAGAGATATAAAACAACGCTGCCAACCCAAATAATTTAGCTAAAAACATAATCGGAAGAATTCCCAACACCCTTAACAGCATCCGTGATGCGGGCGTATTTTTGACTTTAGACCAGACCCACCATAGCAGTAGCACTACCAGGATTATGTCGATCAATGCTGCCAAATTCAATACGGAAGCTAGGCTAACCCAATTCAAAGCCGCCTCACCCATTAAGGCTTGCCAACCGGACTCTAAATAATGCGCAATAACATCAAACCCCATGTAAAAAATTACCCCACAAATTTCTAGTGACTTCATTATAGCAAACCTCAGTGAACTGCCGCCAATGTTATAATAAAGACAATATCATTTAGAAATAATTTTATTGCTTATGGAGCTTGGATTATTGCTCCGCTCTCGGAAATTCTGGCTAACCGCTGGCGGTGTTTTAATTGTTGGCGGGATAGTTTTTGGCGCTTATCAGGACACGCAAAATAGTCCCGCTAATAATACCTATCAGACTAATTCCATTACTTCCGGCAATGTTTGCCAAGTGGTTGTAACAGACTCTACTTCTGGCAAGCTGATAGCCTTACAAACCAAACTGCTTGATTTAACTAATCAAGGGAAAACCCCTCGAGTTAAGGGAGATTTTTATAATGAATTACTCGGCTATGACATCAAAAAGACCACTCTAAATCTAGCGCCTCCCAATTGGCTGAATTGGTTCTATTACCCTTCTACCAACCTAGGGGACGTCAAAGAATTGAACGGCCTTAATTGTTTGGAAGTATTATCTCTCGATTCAGCTACCAATAAAGGTTGGGGAGAAGAGCGGATTAAAAGCAGGCTCGCCGGAATTGACAAACTAACTAGCCTGACTCAATTAAGTTTAGCTAATTTTACTAAACTAACTGATATTGCTTTTGTGAGTAAATTATCTAAATTGCAACAGTTGGATTTAAGCAACACTGGCATCACTGACGAAAGTTTGGCTGCTGTAAGTGGGCTTAGTAATTTGCATATGCTTAGTTTGGCTAATACTAAAATATCCAATGTAGCACCGCTGGCATCGCTCACGAAAATGCGCTGGCTGGTACTAAGCGGTGCTAAAATTGATGATATTAAACAATTCACAGCGGCACTCAGCAATATGCGCGAACTTCGTCGGCTGGATATGTCCGGAGGGGTTGCTTTTCATTCTTGCCCTGAGTATGTCGAATTTCGTCAAAAGATCTTAGATGCTACTAAAGAATTTGATTTACAAAAACGGGTAGAGATTAATGGCGGACCCATCGGCTGTTGGTAGGTAATTTCTGGATACAAAAAAGCCCCCATTTTATGGGGGCTTGATATTACTCTGCGATCAGTCTCCCCGTTCCTGGGAAGGCCGTGAAAGTGCATCCTGTAATACATCGGCATCAATTATATGTGCGTCAACTGCTCGCATACTTTTGCAAGCCTGATTAGCATACAATCGATTAACTTCTCTAAGCGAAGCGCGCCGCATGACTTCTGCAAGCCAGGTCAGCCGCTTGGTTTCTCGAAGTTGAGCGAGTCTCCTGACTCCTCGAAGCCGATTGTCCCGATCACAGGATAATAATTGCTCGAGGGTAATAGCCATAGTGGCCTCCTTCCTTTATAGGAAATACCCTCTCTAAGATCCTCGTCGAATCCGAATCCTTTTACCTCTCTCTTTCAGATTAGTAGGGTGAGAGAAGATAAATACGGCTAGAAATGCGACCCAAATGAAACGCACCCAATCACCGTGATTGTACTTCTCCCAAAGCCCAATCCCTGAGAGCTGAGGGGGAGTGTCTTCTCTCTTCATTTTATAAACAAGAGATGAAACTTCCTCTTGTACCCCCTCCAAGTCAGCTCCATTCTGAAGACGATTAATAAACTCCTCGGTGATGAGAATCTCTTCATTCCAGCCACGAATTCGCAGCTGGTAAAGAGATTTCTCTAGATAACACACTGTTTCTGCTGCAGTATAGCATTCAATTGCTCGCTCTAATGGGTTAACCACATCAATACCGATTCGGCTGGGAACATATATACACCCAGCAAAACCCATGACAAGTAACCCTAGCATAATAACTCTCCAAGGAATTAATGCTTTCATTTCTTCCTCCGTTCGTCGAGATTCTGGATTTCTAAGAAACTCTATGTCAAATTTACGTATTGTTATTATACTACTCCCCTGCCCTTTTGTCAATGATTTTCCGCTCCCAGAGCTGATTATCTCCTTATAACAACTCTTTACTCCCCTTACAGAAAAACCCCGTGAAAACGGGGTGAAAAAAGAGGCAAAATCAATCTACTATAAATAACGCCAGATGGTAGAACCGATCACCCATAAGGCGACGGCGACTAAAAACGCTTTCAAGACAACGTCTAAAGCGCCAGTGAAAGAATCTTTGTCTTTCATAAAACCACCTCAATTTTGTGGTACAAGATACCTGTAAACTACCATAGAATTCTTTTAACACAAAATCACAGAACTCTTGAATAATTCGCATAACCCCATAGAATAAATGTAGGAGGTGATTTGCGATGACGGCCGAACGACGCTGGTGGGTATTAATTTGGCTAATTATTTTTGCGGCGTGCAACACCGGCTCTTCCGTTACGGCACTAGTTTGGGCGCCGGCTACTGACAGTAATTTAGTATTGAATATCCAACCTCGCTACTTCCAGTTACAGTTAGCGCCAGCCGAACAAACTATAATTAATATTAAAATAACCAATTGGAGCACTACTAGTTGGCGCACCGGAGAATTTTATTTGCAAACTATTCTGCCCAGCCAAGATAATCTTGCTATTGCTCCCGTAATACCGCAGCCGTTATGGTCGGGTGAAGCAACCACCCTGTCTTATAAAACTGCTTGGACACAAATCGGTTTTGGTCAAAGCTTTGATTTTCGACTTCCACTCACTGCCCCCGACGATGCACTGGCTGGTAGCGGCCGCTATCGGTTGTATTTGCAGCCAGTCGTAGCGGGACAAGCTTTATCTGATTTAATTATTGTCGATCTAAAGGTAGGCCATCCTCCCACTTCTTGGTCAGTGCTACCGGAAAAAAGGATTGAAGTGAGTTTAGCCGATCAAACTGCTACTCTTTTTGCAGGACCTTTGGCAGTTGCCAAATTAACTATCTCCAGCGGTAAAACCAACACCGAAACTCCCCCCGGCCGGTATGTCATTAATAAAAAATTGGTTGATGTGCTGTCCGATGCTATCAACTTACAACTGCCTTATTGGATGGAACTGCGGGATCTTAATGGCACCTACGAAGGTTACGGCCTTCATGGCGTCCCCTACCAGCAGGTTAACTCGGCCTATTACCAAGAAGGCAAAACCTATGACGGGTATAAGTATTATTCTGACGGTAAATTATATACCGGGTATAATTTATTAGGCACGCCGATGAGTCAAGGCTGCGTTGTGATGTCGATAAAAAATGCTCAAGCCGTATTTAGTTGGGCCGAGCCAAATAAAACTTTAGTGAACATTCAATAAACAAAGCGCGAGAATTCTCGCGCTTTTTGTGTTATATGCTACTCTTTATAGGAATCCTTGCCAGTAGGCTTAGACTGGATTGAAAATAATTTAACTAAGCCGCCTATAGGAAGTCCCATAATATCTTTGGCATAGACCCACGGTCGGGTCTTGCACTCACGGTTACTACAACGAGTAGCACTTTCTGGATGAGCCGTTATGGCCAAAAGCTGGCCGCATCCAGAACAATGAGCTAGTACAGTATGTCCAACCATGTTGAACCTCCAGCTGTGTTATTTGTCGAGCCATCGCCCAATTCCCCAAACAATTAGAGGGAGGAAAAAGGCAAAAAGTATTAAACTGGCAGGAAATAAATCCATTTGGTAGACAGGCATGTCGTTCCTCCAGAGCCAATCAATATGTAAAGGTACTTACCATAAGACTAGTTTTCACTGAAACAGAAAAATATGGAAAAAATCTAGAAAAACTGGCTTCCAGAGGTAAATAATCAATTTGACAGCCAATTAAATCTGCCTTATATTGGAAGCAGGATAAGTAAAAAAATATGAACTCCAAGGCAATACAACAGATATTACCCACTGTCTATGGGGAATTTTTTGCCAAATGTTCGCTAGTCGCCTCCGCCCCGGGCGATTTTTTTTGGGGCGGCGAACATTGCATACTTTCCGGCGGAATTGGCATCACGCAACATATCCCCTTACGCAGTTACGCCGGATTACGACCGGCCGATAAGCCAGGGTTCTACTTGAAATCTTTTCGACATCATTTGCCCCGTAAAAATGAATTTAGCGAGATAAACCCGCAAAGCTATGACTTTTCAGAGATGACTAAACTCTTATACCAAGAAGCCATTAAAATCTCTCCGCAGGGTACTTTCGTCGGTTATGAGATTTATGGCCTAAGTGAAATACCGATGTCATGCGGACTGAATACCGTAGGCGCCTTTTCGGTCGCTTTAGCCACAGTGTTTTTTATGGCCTTGAAACAGTTAACCTCTGAAGACATTTTGGAATGGTCTCAGATAACCACTTCGCAATTATCTAAAAATACTCGATTTAACCAAATGTTCCGCTTGGCTTGGAAGATTAACTCAATCATTCATGGCAAAACCTACCCCGCCATTCGCACTTTCAGCCCCGCTGCACGCACTGCCTTGCCTATTTTCTGTTGTTCACCTAAAACTACGGACCAAAACAACGTGACAAATGATATAAACCAATTATCATATTGGGGCGGAGATTTATCAGAAATCATCACTAAACAGCACACTCTCAATTGGCCTATAGATATTTTATTGATCAATTCCGGAGAAAACCGCTCCACCGGGTTGACTAGTAACACCACTGGAGAAGTCCGTTATAGTCTGGATGCTGTGGCCCAAGAAATCCAACAACATCTCGAATCGGTAGTTAATGACAAGCGACATAACTTTTTGCATAACATCTCCATTAAAGATTTTCTGTGGTTTAATTATCTGAACGCTTTATCGACAGTAGCAATTGAAATACTAAACTCATTGCACCATGTTTTTAATTTATATAGCGAAGAATCTATTCGTAATTTGTCTCGCGCCGTCCGTAAACACAACTACAGCTTGCGTCTACTAACTTTAACCACACCGCGTATTCAGGAATTGAGCATTGCCATTCGCGACTACACGCAAACTTTTTGCAGTATGAAGGCTGGGATCAAATTAACCGGCGGGGGCCAAGGCGGCGATTTGTTGGTAGTTACTCCCCACGATGACTTAAGAGATAAATTGCCCGGATTAATGGATAGGTTAAAGCAACTAGACCCCAATAAATCTGTGGCGATTGATTATATTTCCTGGGAAGATGGCTTAGAAACTGACGGTGTTAGACTGGAACAGGATTTCGATCAAAAAATTTACTCACCTTGGATATCCAGTAGCTCTTATAAATTGCACCGGTTGGACCGGCAGAGCCAATTGCAAAAAACTTTAATTTCAGAAACAGAATATAGAACTATCAAGCAAACTGCTTCTATTTTGTTGGATAAAATTGAAAAAAGGATTTATATCTGTGGACAAAAACTCACTTCCAAAGAGTTGAAATCAGCTTCTGCCACTATTGAGATAATTGAATTTTTATTGCCTCGGGCCGGCCAAGAAGTTAAAAATATTCATTTACCCGAGTCCATCTATGCCGCTGACCGCAACGAATTCCAAAGCAAGATCATGATCCCCTTAGAAAAGATCTGTAAAAATTGTCCTAACCCGATAGCGGACTTGTTGGAAATTAAAGGAGGGATTACTGATTTTTCTGTGAAATTGCAACCCAACGAGGAAATCAATATTCTCGAAAAGATCAACTAAATAGCCTCTCACCTAATGATTATTCGGTAGTTTTGCCGTCGAATTCTTCGGGTTGGGCAATAGCATCCGCTTTAGTTACCCTGGCTATGCCGTCTTGGTGTTCAGCCGGTGAATAAATAGTATACAGCCGCAGATCTTCGGTGCCAGTGTTGATCACATTGTGTTCTGCTCCGGCTGGAACAATGGCCGCAAATTCCGCCTTGATTTCGTGAACGCTCGCATCGATAACTATTTGTCCTGTTCCTTGTTCAAATCGGAAAAATTGATCAACATTAGGGTGCACCTCTGCACCGATATCCTCGCCTGGCTTTAAACTCATCAAAACTAGTTGGCTGTGGTGCCCAGTATAGAGCACTTTCCTAAAATTAGTATTGGTTTTTGTTTCTTGCCCAATATCTGCAACATATCCTTTCATATATTTACATTTAATTTTATATAATCTTACCGATTAAACCACCTCTAGTATAACAAACAAAAAATAGCGTCGTGAGACGCTATTTAAATTCGAAATCAAAGTACGGTTCCTTTTCTCGAGATCCTCTCGTTTCTACTAAGTCATTTACGTAATATCTGGCAGCGGGAACATTAAACTGACAATATTCCTTGTTGAGCGGGCAAAGATGGCACCAGGAGCTACCAGATTTAGGTTCGGGGTGACTAGGAGTAACCTTAGTTTGACGAGCTTGGTATTCTCCCCGCTTGCTGCTGTTGCCTGGGCTTTTCGAACAACCATTGCGCGAAAGCAACCATATTGCATCGCACAAACGTAGCCAAATTTTGTCGCATTCTTTTTCATGCTGACAGCAATAGTTGTAGGTGACTTCACGGGCGATATCCAAAAAATCTTCTCTTCTGTAGCAGTTTGTTTCTGGAAAACCCTCCAGAATGCGCGTAGACACTAGCACCCGTAGAACATGAAAGTCTACCGGAAGCGGCATATGCCGATAGACCACCAGATTTCGATCCATCAAGAAAAAGGTTATCATGCTAACCATTTTTTCTTGGAACCCCCGAAAACCATAGGCAGGATCAGCATCTTTCTTATTGCTGCGAATGATCTTAGCACAGAGATCAGCGAACTCTCCTTCTTCGACTAATTTACGGGGATCACCGTCCCAGTATTTCGCCAATTTGTGCAAATCATATGACCAGCTTTTAACAGTATCTTCCAATCGAAAGCCTAATCCATTGTTTTTCAACACCTGCCTGAGTTGTTCGCTGTAATCTGCCATCGTAGTTTCCTTAAGCCACGTGCTGGGTTGAAACAACTCCGGACAGACAGCATAAACCCGGAAAAGTGCCTGAATCGCTGTGTGGCTATTTATGCCTCCTTGCATATAGAAACAAGACACAAACCAGAAGATCGCCTCCTCAATGCCTCCTCGTGGCATAACTGTTTCAGATGGAAGATTCTCCTCAAGTTGGGGAGTCCCATTTAGGTTATAAGGATATCTGCCCTGGCGTAACGCCTCCAGCAGTATCCTAAAGATCTCTTCTGCTAATTCATAATTAGCAGATACTGCTGAACGAGTGATGGCCATAGCAGATCGGCCTCCTTCTTATATTTTAGTAATGTGCACACCAAAAAAACGGTGATAAGTTATTGTACCACATCGCCTAAAACTAGCGTGGAAATAAGAAAATCCGATGCCTTATCTTTAGTATATAAAAAAAAGGGGGGCGCTAGGCCCCCCATCTTCGCGATAAGCAAGTAACCATCAACGACAGATCGCCGCATTGACAATCAGGCTGACGTTCCCGCTCCTTCGCAAAGATTGATACTTTTTCCGTTCATAAGATTACCTCCTTTGAACGGTTGCGTTGGCCTCGTTGCGATAATATCTTGTGGATCTTCTATTCCACATGCTGACCCGAGATCATAGTGTCAGTGAGAACTACCACAACGAGCCATTCTGACTTGGCGTTTTTTCATAAACACCTCCGAAGCCAAAAGCTTGATGATTCAATTATAACAAAAACTAAAAGAGGAGCTGAAATGATTCTTCAATAAGAAATTGTTATCTAAATTTTAGTGGTTATCGAGGAAAAACAACTGATCAAGAGTGGTTTTAAGAGCTTTGGCAACATCGTGGGCTAATTTTAGCGATGGGTTGTATTTGCCCTGTTCCAAAAAAACGATGGTTTCTCGGCGCACTCCCGCCCGATAAGCCAATTCTTCTTGGGTGATTTTTAGATGGGTGCGTAATTCTTTAATCCGATTTTTCATAATTTTTACTGTTCGAATGAACTGAGAACTATTATCTAAGATAACTTCTCACTTTGTTCGAATAATAATTATTGGCAAAGCGTGGTCGGCATAGCGGCGGAAGGATGGCCATGTTCTACCCACTCACCGTTACTGCAAATCCAACTATCTTCCCCACTAAATAAGCGAATGCCGACTAGGGTGAAACCGGCAAGTAAAATCAGCCCAAATATAATATAGTAAGTTTTATTTTTAGCGAAACGGATGCGATCGTGGTATTTATACAAAACGGAATAGAGAATCAAAAGCGTGCAAACTGAATAGGCCAATACAAAGGCAACGATTTCAAAAATTGGATTGAGTGCCCGCTCTGCATACAACACAAACATAGCGATAGTTGCTATCCAGCTAAAAATTTGAATGGACCACCGTGCGGCATGGCCGCCGATTTCATAGTCCCGCTCATCCGCTAGTATGCCTTTGACCCTACTGCGCAGATAAAACAGAGTTACTGCCGCTGCAGCTACGATAATGGCCGGAGCTATGTAGTTATTAACAGTCACACTATAGCCAACTATCCCTCCCACTGTTATTGCAGCAATTATCTTTACGACTTGAAACTGTTTGATGGTCATACCTTTTCATGTTAGAAATATATCACTAAGTCCTATGTTAGATATTTCTAACATAGTTGTCAAGTACAGAGTTTTGAAATCATATTATCAACAATTCATTGATGAATCGTCGGGTTTGCGTCAATAGCCCGCCATTGGAGTTTGAGCGTTCTTTCCCTTGATCGAGTATTGGAGCTCGAGCGACAGGTATTCCAAAAATTACCGCTTCGTGAAGCCAGTAACACTGGCGAGAACGGAAAGGTATATTTTTGGTTCTAATACCAAGCGAGAGTGACTACGAGAAGACTTTGGTTACTTTCTTCGGGAAAGTAACAGAAAAAATTTACTTGTCGCGGAGGTGTTTCTTGCGTTCGATCTCGGTCAGATATTGCTTGCGCAAACGGATATCGGTGGGAGTAACTTCTAAAAATTCATCCTCCCGCATTAGCCCGATCGCTTTTTCTAAGGTTAATTCCATCGGCGGAGTGCATCGAATGGCTTCGTCTGTCCCGGATGCCCGCGTATTGGTCAATTGTTTACCTTTAATCGGATTTACCGGCATATCGACCCCCTTGGCGGTGTTCCCGATCACCATGCCTTCATACACTTCCGTGCCAGGTTTGATGTAGAGCGTGCCGCGTTCTTGCAAATTATTTAACGCATACCCTAGCGCCTTGCCGGTTACCATTGAGGTCATCGAACCCAGCTCAGTTTTAACAATATCGCCAGCATATGGTCGAAAATCCAAAAACATCGAAGTGAGAATTCCTTTGCCTTTTGTATCTACGACAAATTCGTTGCGATAGCCTAACAATCCGCGGGTAGGCACATCAAACAACATTCTGATTTCGCCATTTTCTATCCCCATATTGGTCATATTGCCTTTGCGTTTGCCTAATTTCTCAATCACGACTCCAGAAAATTCTTCGGGCACCAAGACGGACACTTCTTCGAACGGCTCTGACTTTTTCCCATTCTCCTCTTTAAAAATTACTTCGGGCTGAGACACAGCTAATTCATAACCTTCTCGGCGCATATTCTCAATCAAAACTGCCAAATGTAACTCACCGCGGCCGCTGACTTTGAACTTAGCATCCATAAAATCCACCTTGAGGCCGACATTCACTTGTAATTCTTTTTCTAATCTTTCTTTAATCTTGCGCGAAGTCAAAAACTTGCCCGACTGACCGGCAAAGGGAGAGGTATTCACAAACATATATAAAGACAAGATCGGCTCGTCGATGGCGATCGCTGGCATCGGTTCTGTTTTGTCGCTATCCAATAAAGTTTGACCGATATAAATATCGGGAAGACCGGCTAACATTACGATATCACCAGCGCTGGCTTCTGCCACTTCTTTTTTCGCCATTCCCTCAAAGGTATATAGTTTACTGACCTTGCCGGTAAATACATTGCCATTAGCGTCTTTCACAAATACTTTTTGAGCATCCCGAACCGTGCCTTCATAAATCCGGCAAATCCCCATGCGACCCAAAAAATTATCGTATGCCAAATTAAATACCTGCATCCGGAGCGGTTTGGCCGCTAAATTATCGCCCGAAGCAGCCGGGACTTGGGCTAAAATAGTATCTAAAATCGGGGTGAGATCGGTAGCTTCGTCATCCATACTCTTTTTGGCCACCCCATCCCTACCGACGGCATAAATAGTTTCGAAATTAAATTGATCGTCGGTCGCCCCTAAATCTAGAAACAACTCACAAACCGCTTCGGCTGCTGTCTGCACATTCGCTGCCGGCTTATCAATTTTGTTCAACACTAAAATCGGCTTCAGCCCTAATTCCAGAGATTTTTTGAGCACAAACTTAGTTTGCGGCATTGGCCCTTCGGCGGCATCCACTACTAGTAGCACCGAATCGACTGAGCGCAGCACCCGCTCGACTTCCGAACCGAAATCAGCATGGCCGGGGGTATCTAAGATATTGATTTTAGTTACGGGACGCCCTGAGCTTGCCGAAGGGTAGAAGACGGAGGTATTTTTGGAATAGATCGTAATCCCCCGCTCGCGCTCTAAATCATTGGAATCCATCGATACGTCACCCTCCGTCATTCCGGTTTGCTTTAAAATAGCATCCGTCAGAGCGGTTTTGCCGTGATCGACATGCGCAATAATAGCGATATTTCTAATTTCCATGTCCAGAGCAATTAACTAATAAAAGTCAGGGCTTTTCCAAGGCAAATACCCCGGCCAGTCCGACCAATCCGGTGAATATAATCTTCACGAGATTCAGGCAATTCGTAATTGATCACATGGCTAACATTACTAATATCCAATCCCCGAGCGGCCACATCGGTGGCCACTAAAACCTGGACGGCACCCTCCTTAAACTGCTTCAGCGACCGCTGCCGACCACCATGACTTTTATTACCATGAATTGATTCGACTTTAATCCCCCGAGCCAATAAAACTTTAGAAAGCTTTTCTACTCCATGTTTGGTCCGGCCGAACACTAAGACTTTTTTGTAGGTGGGATCTTGCAATAAATCGTGCAAAACATCTACCCGATCTCGACCCCGGAGTTGCACTATATCTTGTTCGATGTTGGTCGGAGTGGTTTGGGTGTCCACTGAAACGGTCATGGGTTCATGTAAAAATTCATCAATCAATTTTTTGATCGTTGACGACATAGTAGCAGAGAAAAACAGAGTCTGCCTCGGTTGGGGCATTTTTGATATGACGAACCGGATGCTTTTAATAAATCCCATATCCAGCATGCAATCGGCCTCGTCTAAGACAATAGTTTTAACATCATCAAGTCTTAAGACGCCGCGTTGCATCAAATCCAACACCCGTCCCGGTGTACCAATCACAAATTGGTGATGAAGACGCAACTCGCGAATTTGTGGGTTAATATTTGTACCACCAACACAAACGACGGAATGCATTCCAAGATTATAAGTGAAACTTTTAAATTCTTGATTAATTTGTAGGGCGAGTTCACGCGTTGGCGTCAGAATTAAGATCCGCTCATGGCGTTGATGATTGATTTTATGGATCAGTGGCAATAAAAAAGCAGCCGTTTTGCCAGTGCCAGTATTGGCCATACCCACTACATCACGGCCCGCCATAATAAAAGGGATCGTCTTGTCTTGGATGGGAGTTGGATTTGAATAGCCTTTCTTATTAACAATTTCCTCCAACACTTTATCTAATCCAAAATCTGTGAACTGATGTTCGGGATGAAACTCAGTCACAATTTGTTTAGCTGTTGTTTTATTAATAAAGGAGTCTATATTGAGAGTTGACTTCCCTGCCGAGCGGGAAAAATTACTGCGTCCGCCCCGAGCCCCGCTTTGCCCAAAAGCTGGCTTTTGAGCCACTGTCCTACTAAAATAATTACTCTTGGAGCGACCAAATTTGGATTTACCAAAACCGCTACTCCTTGAAGAGGAACGGCTGGATGAAGTTGAGTTATTGGAATGGTGGAACATAGAGTCTTAATTAGTTTAGATAAGCCTGACTGTATCAATTAAATACAGCCCCATTAAAGAGGCCGGCCTACCTTTTAATCGTACCGCACTACTATATCCTAAATTAGGCTCTGTGTCAACAAAAACCACTATTACCGATCTGCAAATAGTATGCCTACATAGGAGAAACGGCTCAACAACCGCTGTTGTTGAGCCGTTTTCAATTTCGTTTACTTTCAGCGTTAAACGGTGTTTAGATTAACTGAATAAATATCCGGATGTGCTTCTAGGGCTCGCCAAATATTTTCCAAGTATCCGTTAGAAACCAGGGTATCATATCTTACGTTTGGATCAATTTTATACCCTTGTTGTCTAAGATAATTCGCAGTGTATTTTCCAATGTCATCTCCTGGATCTATTATCCGCATCTTTCCAATATCATCACCTGGATCGATAATTCTTAAAATCCAAGAGGGCACATCGGCTGAATATTTTGCTTCAACTTGTAAACCATATTGCTCGGCAATTTGGGCAATTCTGTATAGCGGCACCCGGTCCTTCAATCGAACGATCAGCTCACCTCTTCTGCCTGCTATATAATCATAATTACCGTATTTTTCTTTGTTTATGTTTTGATATAACACTGTCTCATTGGTTGGTAACTGCTGAGAAATATCATAATCTTTTGGTACCAAAGCAGAATATGCCAAAATTTTGGTTATAAAATTATAGCCAAAATAACCAACAATAATTACAACCAAGATCAGAGCAATACCCTGGGCGCTCCGAATCTCTAATTTGTTTCGCTTCTTCATAATGAATTGCAATTAATAATTAATAACGCCTTTATTATATTTTACCAGATATATCAACGGCTATAGGATATAAAAAAACAAGGGCGCAAATAAAGCGCCCTGGATTGTTCCGGCTAACAGGTCCGCACCCTAAATATTACTTCTCGGATAATATTGACTAGGATCATCCGCCCCCTCATCGATCTTAGAGATTTCGAGTTCAAATCTCTGATCACCATCATCAGATTTACTCTCGATGAACTGGATAATAGTGACCAATTCCAGCAGAGTCATTTCTGATGCGTTGGCACCCATCTTTAATCTCAACACATCCGCGTCTTCGCCCAGTATGGATGCTATTTCGTTAATCTCGTCATCATCGAAGGCGAATTCTTCATAATACTGGTTATTCCACCAGTGACCGGGGTATAAGGCATATCCCCCCACATTAACTCCGACAAGGAATAAATTCCTCACTTCCCGAATATCAGGTTTATCAGCTAGGGCACAGGTTCTCAATGTGCACCTCCTTAATAGAGATTTCTACTGCAAGTTTACTACATTTTGGGGATGGCCGGCGGCAAATTGTTCTACATTGGAAATAAAGGCTTCCCAACGGGCAACATCAGCTTCTTTGGTTCTAAAACCAATGGGTGGGTAGACAACAACATTAGGCGTCTTAAGTAATGCCTCTGCTGACTCCGCATCCATACTGTCCGAATGATCTAGAATACACACTATCTCACCTTTTTCGGCCATATCCACAATCGCTTCCATATCAGTTAGTTTGGATGGGGCAGTATTAACCAATATGCACCCTGGTTTTAAAAGATTGATCTTGTCTCGGGTAATAATTCTCTCCGTCTGATCGTTGAGAGCCAGATTCAGAGATATAACATCACTTTGTACCAGTACTTCATCTAATTCCTTTCTGACGGCTCCTAATTGATTGATGGCCGGTTTATCGTTCCGATCGAAATAGATTACTTTCATCCCGATGCCTAGTCCGATTTCCGCAACTCGGGAACCAATTCTGCCAGCGCCAATTACCCCGAGAGTTTTGCCTTTTAATTCCCCACCCATAAATTTGTCAAAACTATAATCGCCAGATCGGGCTTGTTGCTTAGCTCTTTCTAGATCTCTGATGTGTTCGAATAGAATTGCGAAGACAAATTCGGCCACAGCTTCGGTGGAATATCCGCCGAGATTACAAACTACAATGCCTTTTTGTTTGGTATATTCAATATCTATTTTGTCGAATGAGGTCGCCAGCACCCCGATGTATTTAAGATTGGGTGCAGCATCAATAGTTGACTTATCAATTTTGGTAAAAATCCTGCAGAAAATTATATCCGCAGTAGCTAATACGCCTGGATTCTTTAGCTCGTCGCTAGAAACAAACTCATAAGCCGAAACTAACTGCTTTAATCTATCTAAAACTAAAGCCGGAACATCCGCTTGGTTGAAATCTACAAATAGCGCTTTAGAAAACATATTTAGCGGGCTAGGAACTGGAAGGCTTGATAGATCAGAAAGGCCGGCCAGACCAGGGCCTTCAGAAAACCGAGCACCCCCATACCAAAACTGGTAGCAGTGCTAATGAAATAGACTGCCGCTCCGATCAACCCCAAACCATAAACAGCACTAGAAACTGGGTGTGGACACATTGTGTTTTTCATACCCTTATTTTACCAGATGTTCCAATGGCTAGGATATATAAAAATAAGCCACCCTTTCGGGTGGCGTTGTATGTGCAAATTAATAAGTGTTTATTAAACCATGTGCTGAAGGAAAAAATCAACTTTTGATTTCATAATCCTGGTAACGTTTGGGCCGTAAATAGCCAATATATTCCCATCGGTGTCAACAACAGAAAATGACCTTTTCTTCATCTCACATTTGAAACCTTCTTCTTCCAAGGCCTGCTTGAGTGCTTGCAAGTCACGTTTCTCTGCATAACTCACACAAATGAGTAATTCCCATTCTTTGCCTTCTTTTGTTGCGGTCACTATATCCTTAATGGGTGGTTCGGCGATGTATATATTCCTGATGTGGCTAGGAAGTACTCCTTCTTTAAATCCATATCCAATATATCCGCTATTCCTCACAACATCGCTCGTTTCCACTTCTTCTCCATTAAAGAAAAGTTGGAAATGTTTTTCGCTCAGCATGACCAAGAAAGCCTTGAGAGCCTCTTTAGCGCTAACAACATTGCTTAGGTCAATAATTATCGGTGTGCACATGGCACTCTCCATGGGTCATATAGACCCGCTATTTTTATTCTGAAAATAGCAAACAGAAATTTTCAAGGTTATATTTTTATCATATATCAAAAAACACTTTTTGTCAATGATTTTATGCTCTGGGAGCTACTTTTCCAGATATGACAAACTCGGCGACACTTATGGGAATCCCCCCAAAGGAGTAAAAACGAGGGACTTTTTAAGCTATTTTTGCCTCTACGATTGGTGATTGTGAAACTCCGGATGTCGGGATTGACCCAACGGCTAAAGATGGGATTTCTTGCTCCGCGAGAAAGGGTTGAGCCATTTTCTGCATGAGATCATATATGTAATCCACGGGTATTGCAATTGAATAACCAGAATTTTGTAGAGTCTTGTTCAACAATCCCGGAAATTTTTTGTTTTCCCAGATATCCACGAAAGGGACAAACTGTACTACGATCCCTATTAGATGAATGCAATGAGCTTCATAATTAATTTCAAGCACCAGCCCTCCACTGTTACCGCCATAAACTGGACAATCCAATATAAGGGTCCTATTAAGAAGATTCTTTCCTGCGACTATACCCTTCCTTGCCAGTGGAAAATCGGGATCTATTTGTTTTTCTACCCCCACCGAAGATGGGTACCCTAATACAAAAATATCGTTAGTAATTTCCACACTATCAAATTTTCTAGATCCATCCATATCATAATTTACGATGGAACCTTCAGAATCCTGTACTTTAGTAATACCTGTCGAAAATTTAACACCCTTATTATCATCATTTAGATAACCCAATTTTAATATGACCAGGTCTACAGAGTCGTGCACGAGAAGATTCTTGTCTTTTGTTACTTGCTGGACGTCTACTTCATAGATCCGAGGTATATCAGAAATTTTTTCTTTCGACAGTGTATAACAGAGGATTCTGAGCTTATCCCCGTAAGCCACAGAGGCTTTAGTAACGAGGTCTTCTTGGTACAGTACATGCTTAGCAGTCACTAAATATATATTTGATTTATAGCTGATAAAAAATCCCGACCCGGAAGAGATGCCGATCACTAGACGAATAGGGTAATTTAAATTATTTAGCGGTAATTTCATAAATTCTATTTTTGCTTGGCAGACCATATGGGTTCATAACCTTTGACCAAAGGAGATAATAAGACAGTATATAGGTAATGAACTTAGGTCTACGGGTTTAGTATAGAACCTGGGATAAAATGAGACAAATGAGACGGTCTATAAAAGAGAGTTTAGTGTCTCATTTCTTGACTTCAAGGGGGTTCGTGGCATACCCCACTAGCTCCTCTAACCGACATCTTAGTCTATACGAACTGGCATGTTGAAGATAACCCAAGTAGGATGGCACCGCATTAGTTAATTCTTCATAATCATTCTCCCGCAAGAGTCTGGCGACCTTCTTGAATATCCTTTTGACTGTCTTTCTTCTGGGGATCGAGTAGCGATGCAAAGCCACATAACCAACATAATCTATACCCCAGTTAAACTTTCTCAAATGTATCTTATTGGGATGGACATTTAACTTGAGATTAGTTTTAAGAAACTGGTTTACTTCAACCAGATAACCCAATAAGATATCGGGATTATCAGAGAGAAATATAAAGTCATCCGCATAACGGAGATAGTACTTAGCTTTGAGCTTATGCTTGGCAAATTTATCTAGAGGATCTAAATAAACATTAGCAAAGAGTTGGGAGGTGAGGTTGCCTAACGGCATACCTTTGCCAGGAGAATGCTCAAAACTATTAATAATATCCCACAGTAACCCAATTAACTTTTCATCCTCAATTTTCTCTTTGAGCAAATCTATTAGAACTTTATGGTCGACACTGTCAAAAAACTTGCGGATATCTAATTTCAAAGCAAAACAAGGTTGAGTATAATTACGACTTATTCTTCTTGTTAGTTCTTGTAACCGAATAAATGCTTTGTGAGTTCCTTTGTTATTCCGGCAGGAATAACTATCATAGATAAAGTTTTTATCCCAAATTGGATACAGCACCCGATAAATTGCTTTATGCAGCAATCTGTCTCTGACTTTAGCTTTATGAATGTTTCGGGGCTTAGGATCAGATATCTTGAATGGACTATAAGCCGAGTGCCTGTATCCACCCAACTCTAGATCCTTATGCAGTTTGATGATATTATCCATCAAATCCCTTTCAAATTGCTGAACATCCTTCCGGTGGCGCTTACCCACAACAAATTCCTGCCAGGCCTCCAGCAGATTCTCGAGTGAGATAATGTTTCTATAATATTCTTTAGCGATTTTCATGATGGTAAGTAAAGAGATTCACACACACACACACACAGAGAGAGAGAGAGAGAGTTACTCCCCCTCCTGCAGAAGCTGAAACAGGTTTACCTCCTATGGTATAGCTATTACCAAGTTATCCCCAAACTTCACCGCCATTCTCTGGGGCAGAGGCTAGACACCTTATTCATCGAGATTATGGAAGCCATTGCCCAGGCCAGTTTCCTTAGCCGCGCAGAAAAACAGCCCTATGTTAGGCTGGCGATCCGCAAAACTGATATTTTAAAAATCCTTTTAATGGTGCTATGGGAAACTAAGTCGCTGGACAATAAGAAATATGTAGCATTATCCGTGCAAATGGATGAGATTGGTAAGATGTTGGGTGGGTGGAATGGTCAATTGATTAAACAAAACTCTCCTGGATGCCCAGGAGAGAAATAAAGATAGTAGCCACGGACGAACAGCCACTGGTTGTTGCCATTCCAGACGTTGTCGGGATTGTCATAGTTGCTGTTGAGCCAACGGTTGTTGTCGTCGTGTTCAACGTTGAACACGTTCAGATCGCCATCGGAATCCGCATTGTGCCAGACATTATCCATTACCACCACTCTTTGATCCACTAACTCTTACAGGATTTTAGAGTTGTATTTTATGCGGCATCTCTAATGCCAGAATGTCTCGCACCAAGTATCTTCATTTTTTGAAGTTTCTACATACAGTACTCTATTCCAAACCTTAATCGGGAATACTCTCGCTGTATGGACACTGGGTTCGGCAGCCAGAAACCTTGATCTCTGGCATATTCGCCTAGTTCCAAACTTATTTTACCAGATACAAACAACCCGTGTTCCGGAGAACACGGGTTGAGATCAAGGTCAAAGGATCCAAAAGAACAAAAATTCCGAGGGCAAAGTACTGAATTACTTGCCACGGACGAACAGCCACCGGTAGCTGCCATCCCAGACGTGGCCGGGATTGCCATAGTAGCTGCCGAGCCAACGGGGGCCGTCGTCGTGCGCAACGTTGAACACGTGCAGAGCGCCATCGGAACCCGCGATGGGTTCCATGGCTACCAGTAGATATTCTCCTGCTGGCTGGTCTAAATAATCCAGACGCAGAGCCGGACCGACCTCGGGAGGGCAGAGCTGAAGATCCAGAGACAGGGCTTTCTCATAAATGTCTTTTCGGGTGGCTCCATCAGGGAAACCGAGTTCAGCCACGGTGACCAACACCAATTCAACATCCACCGGCTTGGGGATGATTTTGAAATTGGAATGGCCCATCATGTCGTTCGCCCAGCGCCCAATCTCGTAACCGGCTTTCTTGAGTGCCTGGCGATAGGAATCGGCATTTTTGTGAGCACCGAGCTTGACTACCTTCCAGGCCGGTCGTTCGATGATCGGCAAGCGGAGAGCCTGTTCAGTAGCCAACTGGTCCCACAACTCATAGGTCCTTTCGACAAAGTTGGGGTGCCCTTTGGCTAGGTCCGCCTTTTTTGTGCCACCACGATAGTTCCTGGCAGCATCCTCGGTCATACGACCCAACTCTCTGGCTAGGCCGTCGCTAACAGAAGTACGCTGATCTGACATCAGATAGCTCCTCGATACACCTTTTCAGGGTGCTAGGTGGTTGGATTTGCCTGAAATTAAAGGCACCACCATTTGTTAAAATCATAACATGAAAGTCGCTTATATTCAAGTGTTTTTATGCTCCCGAAGCTGATTATTTCATCAACTGTGGTCATATATTAATCTTCAGAAAAACTTTGTGGTTTACCGGATACAAACAACCCCTGTTCTGGCGAACAGGGGTTGAAATCAAGGTCAAAGGGTCCAAAAGGATCAAAGCTTAAAGAGCAAAGCGCTAAGCAAGAAGTTACTTGCCACGGACGAACAGCCACTGGCAGCTGCCAGGCCAGAAGTAGTAGGGATTGTCATAGTGGCTGTAGAGCCAAAGGTAGTCGTCGTCGCGTCCAACGTTGAACACGTGCAGATCGCCATCGGAATCCGCAATGGGTTCCATTCCGATAAGCAGCCACTCGCCGTTGGGCTGATCCGGATACTGCAGGCGCAGAGCCGGTCCGACCTCGGGAGGGCAAAGCTGAAAACCAAGCTCGAGTGCCCGCTCATAGATCTTGGCACGAGTTGCGCCTTTGGGGAAACCGAGCTCGGCTACGGTAACCAGCACCAGATCAACACTTATGGGCTGATCGCTGACCGTGAAGGCAGGCTTACCCATAATGTCATTGGCCCAGTCGCCGATCTTGAATCCCTTGTCTTTCAGGGCAGAACGGTAACCGTCAGCATTGGGCTGAGTGCCGAGTTCTACAGATTTCCAGGCCGGTCGCTGCATCAACGGAAGACGCAAAGCCTGATCAGCTGCGAGGCGATCCAGGGTGGCCCAGATGTCCTTGCGGAAATCGGGATGCCCCTTGGCCAACTCCAGCTTGTCCTTACCGCCGGGATAATTTTTCGTGGCCAGCACGAGCAGGTCAGATTGACCTTCGCTAACTGGCTCAACCGTTGCAGAAGTACGCTGATCGTTCTTACCCATCAGGTAGCTCCTCTCTTTGCCACTACTGTAATCCGGTCGAGATAGGTTCTCAACTCGGTGTCTAAAGTGGCTTATGTCAATGATTTTAGCTTATCACAAAATCTATCTTTGGTCAAGAGTTTTTGGCTCCCAGAGCTGATTATCTCCTACATATGTTTGGCTAATTCCAATAGGTCTTTTTCATTATCAAAACCCCTGAGACGACCGGTTAAGATGCCTAATCTATATTTAACTCCCCCAGTCATAAGTTTCCAGTTTGTGCCTTTAAGAGTTTTAATGATCATCTTTTGGAGATTAAGGCGGGATTCATCGTCAGAACGAGTTAATTTATCTTGGATTTGAAATCCAACCCGAATATCCCTCTCTATTTGGGCTTTGCCAAAAATCAGATTGGAATAATTGTTGGGTTCTAGGATGAGGTCTAGTTTCTTTTCAATTTGTTGAAGAGTCAACTTTTCAATCTCTTTAAGTTTCTCTTGGGTGCGTTTTTCTTCTTCCTCAATATCTTTATTAGCAAAGTAAGCTGAATGTTCCATCCTGGATCGGCTGGCCAGATACTCCTGGCCCTTTTCTTTAGACAGACAGAATCTAGCTCGGTCAGCTTCATAGTTTTCATCAATGACTGGATCGGGAGTGGGGGTAAAAGTATAGTCATGGACTTCCGTGGTAATTTTACCGCAAGCCGAACAAGTCTGGGTGACAGTTAAAATATCTTTCTCCCACGAACTCACTTCTTTGAGTGGCTGATGACAATCTTCACACTTGGGTCTCTTTACTAAATACTCTTCCCCATCTTCACAAAAAGCTCGGTGACGCTTGCAGGTGGAACAAGAATATGTGAATAAGATCTTCTCATCGTCCAGTCCCATGGAAGTGCGATCGGCTTCAGTCATTTCCGTTCGGCAAATTAAACAATTAACTCCGCGGGGTGGAGTAGCAGTTTCCAAACAATCCGCTCGGCGTTGGCGATCTTCAATTATATCTTGGATGGTTTCTTCTTTATTGGCATAGCGCTCGCCGGTGATGTAATACATGGCGAGATCGATAAACATGTTGCGGTACCTCTTTTTCTCTTCTTCAGGCCAGGGCTTGTTGTTGATATCTGCAGTAGATTCGATAAGTCGGCTCAGCCAACGACGACATTCTTCAACTGTAGCCCGATCGTAAGAATCGCTTTGTTCACGATATAATTCTTCTTTACATTCATACCATTGGTGGATTTTATGGATTGGTTTCATTAAAACACCACTAACGACTTATTTCCCAAATACTGACCCCAATATATAGAACACCTATCACAGCTAGGGACGCAATCACCCACAATATGTTTAATGGATTTTGTATCAACTCTAATGGAATAGCTAAAAGCATTATCGAGAAGACCAAAGGAAGCAGGGTCAGCTTGATAGAGTTAACTAACCTAGACAAGACTAGGTCTCGAAGTTGAACCCAGGTATCGAATAAATTATAAGTATTCTGATTCACATGATCTCTGCCAAAAGAAAGACTAACTTTACCTTCCTGGCTAGCCTTTTCCAATGCCTGCTCAAATTCTTTTAATATCTGTTTATTGCTTTTAAGGTATTGGAGTTGAGCATCTGATTGATTAGTGACGCCCGTAGCCATAATTAGTTCAACCGCCCTATTGCGGTAATCATTAATTTCTTTGTCTATAATTCCAAGTTTATACACCGAGAATACACCGAACAAAGCAACTATTGCCGCCATTACCTGTGAAATAGAGCTGAGAGTATAAAACCAAATGTTCATTTCATAAAATACTTAAGACACATAACGACTTATTGGGGATGGTCACTACATAAATTTAACACATTGCATCTTTGCTACATTCACCTCGACACAAAGGACAGATTTTCCCCGAGTCGACCGCAGAGGAAATTCCGGGAGAATACGCAGGGACAAAGATACTATACTTATCTGTTTTTTCGTAAAAATTACGGCAGCACTTATTACATTGGGCTACAGAATAATCAGTAGTGTACCCATATTTTGTATTGCAGTTTTCGCAACAATCAGAATTAATTCTAAAAACCATTGTTTTAATACCAAAATTATCATAAAAATTATTGCCACACATGGTACACTGGCGACCTTCGAATGAAATGACTGATAATGTATTATTTAAATATGACATGCCCATATCAGCTGAGGCGCTGGGTGAAGTAGAAATTATCCTAGTAACTACTGCAGATGCTCTCTCCTCTCTGCATATCTCCTCAGGCTCAATGGTCTGAGCTTTCTTTATCTTGTTTATTAATCTACCTAAGCTAGGATAGAGAGTAATCATCTTGGACCCCTTCTTCTTCCACTCGCTGGCAAGAAACGGATGGATTGTGCCTTCATTGCTGAGGTCCTCCCAATCATGGTCTGCTGAAATTATCACCAAGTCAAATATGCTATAATTTGCCAATAATGTTTCCCAAATAATCCCATCTCCATACGATAAATCATCCCGCCCCTTACGGGGTGGGTTGCCTTTGAGATATCTTACATACGCAGTCTGTACAATTGAATCGTCGTGTTCGACCAGTTCTGCTTTGGAAAACAAATTTAATATTAACTTATTAATTTTACTGCGATTTGATAAAGATCTTTTTTTGTATTTATCGGCTAGATTAGTGACAGCTGTCGCCAGTTTCTTATAGCTCTGCAATATTCTTTCTGTTTCACTAAGACCTTTCATCATCACTGCTACACCTACGGAAGTTGGTTTAGATTTGATTAATTCCAGATAATGTGCCTGAATGATGCCTGGTTTGTTGCGATTAAACTCATCTAACACCTGCTGGGGAAGCAATAAAGTCACTTTATCCTTGTCTATCAGCTTACCTAGTTCCTCTAATGATTTTAAAGACCCCTCTCCAGTCTGATAAAAGCTAAGATAGATATTGGCATCCAATACAACTCTTATGCTTTTACTCTGATTATTCTGGGTAGGAACTGGCATATTGCTTTGTGATTAAAAGAATCGACTTATAATGTATTGTTATAACCTATAATTTTACACCATGGCCGACAAAATATCACCTAAACCAATGCCAGCGTTTTACCGCAACTTTCTAGATCAATTCCACAGGGAGAGGCATACCTCTAAATTTTACACAACACAGAGCTTCAAGCGACTTTGGAATAGCTTTCTAGATTATGTAAAAACACAAGAATTTCAAGACGATGTGCAAAAAATTAGAAACGATCTGGGCATACCCAAAAATGGGTTTCAGATTGAAGGAGACACCTGGTCACATTACCCAGAGAATTGGCGTTATGGCTCTGAAGAAAGGACAAAATTTAGCAAACAAATAAAAGAATTGTGTGAGAAACTAGACCTCATACCATTAAGAGATTGGAGATGGATTATAGAAACCTATGCACTATATAACCAAGCATTCCTTTGTATCGACCCCAACTCTCATAACCTATGTTATGTAACAGATTTGGCGACTCATAAGGATTCGCTGGGCAATGAATTGACAACCGATCTTACTAAGATGTACCCAATAGCCTTATTAATTAGCCCTCATGCCAGTAAAAGAGATATCTTGGACTATATAGAGAAATTATACTCTACTGAGATAGAACCCGCCCAAGAAAAACACAAGGGAGGAAGCCGATGGATAAAGCCCGTGCGCAAAAAAAGACAGCGCCAACGCAATGATTTCATTTATGACAACAAAAATCTGCCATTGGCAAAAATTGCTGACATAGTTCAAGAAAAGTTTGGAGGTGACCTCATGGACGAAGGAGCTGTCAGCAAAATTATTTCCCTGGAATCCAAGAAAAGAAGTTAAGTGTAGGTCACTTAATTCTTAGACCACATCAAATATCGGCCATATTATGAGGCCGATATTTATTAAATAACACTACTATGAGAAACGTAGGACAAAGAGCAAAAATCCAAATCCAAGAGGTTGAGATTGACCGACTCAAACCCAGTGAGTATAACCCCAGAAAATGGAGCAAAGAAGCCACCAAACAATTAACTGAAAGTATACAAAAGTTTGGGATGGTCGATCCCGTCATCTGTAATTCTGCCCTCGATAGAGAAAATGTGGTAATCGGTGGTCATTTCCGTTTAAAAATAGCAAAATCACTCGGATATAAGACAGTACCCGTGGTCTATCTGGATATTCCTGATCTTGTGAAAGAACGCGAGCTCAATTTAAGACTAAATCGCAATCTCGGGGAATTTGATTGGGATCTGCTGGCCAACTTCGATAGCTCCCTACTTACTGATGTCGGGTTTTCCAGTGAAGAAATGGATAACATCTTTGGGATCGACGATACCCCAGAGGTGTTTGATTTACAAAAAGAATTGGATAAACTTCAGATCACAGAAATTAAAACTCAACTCGGAGATATCTACCAACTAGGAAATCACCGGCTCATGTGCGGAAACAGCATGGTGGAAGCGGATATGCTTAAACTCCTAAATGGGGAAAAAGCGGATATGTGTCTGACTGATCCACCCTACATCCTTAATTACCTTAAGGGCAAAAAGAAACATGGTAAGTCAACGGAGGGGTTCGGATATAAAAGAGATCGGAAATACCTGGGGACAGATGAACTGCCAGATAACTTTACTGAACTATGGATAGGTAATATAGCCAAGATTGCCAAACCAGATTTCAACATTATAGTTTATGAGAACTGGAAGAACCTCCGGATTATTTGGTCAGAGATAGAAAAGCATTGGTCCGTAAAGAATATGATTGTGTGGCATTTGCCTAACAGAAATCAAGGGTTCTCGGCGAAATATAAATTCTTTAGTAAACATGATATAGCAATGGTTGGGCAAGGTGGCAACCCAGAACAGAACTCAAATCCCGAAGAAGATCTGCTCCAAAATGAATACGAAACTGCTTTGTATGCCATATCTGGCAAGCCTCAATGGGAAGGATACAAACACGGGAAGAAATATCAACCGACGGATTTTATCGAATTTAATGCGGCGGATGAAAAAAGTTCCGGACAAGCCATTATCTTCGGCGTGAAACCATTAGAAATCCTAATCCCCTACATCAAAGTTCTAACTAAGCGGGGAGACCTAGTAGTTGAGCCTTTCGGGGGATCTGGATCCACCTTGATTGCTTGCGAAAAAATGAACCGGCGATGCTGTCTGATGGAGAAATCCCCTGTTTATGCTGAAGTTATAATGAACCGCTGGGAGAAACTTACTGGATTAAAAGCGATAAAGTTATGAAACGAGATACGCATAAAGAAAGTTTGTTGGAACAGCTGAAGAAAACCCCCATTATTCATGTCGCCTGTGAAAAATCTGGAGTAGGGAGAGCTACCTACTACCGGTGGCGAAAAGAAGATACGGAGTTTGCTTTGGCTTGCGACGAATCTCTCCAAGAAGGATCCAGCTTAATCAACGATATGGCTGAATCTCAACTAATTTCCGCCATTAAAGATAAGAATCTGGGAGCAATTATCTTTTGGCTCAAAAATCATCATCCGCAATATGCCACCAGAGTAGAAGTGACTGCTAAACTACATAATCAGGATCCTTTGACGCCCGAGCAAGAAGAGTTAATTAAAAAAGCTTTGGAATTGGCATCGTTACATCAAGCAGACTTAGTAACTAATAAACCAGAAAATGGAGAACAACATAGCTAACATTAACGAAATAAACAACATTATTAAAGACCCTCGGGTAAGATCAACTGTGGCTAAAAGTAGCCATGAATGGTTCTTTAGTTTGTATCTTTCCCATTATGTTACCTACCCGACCGCTCCTTTCCAAAAAGAGATGTTTCTGTTGAGCGAACGAGAGGATGTAAGATTAGCAGTTATCTGTGCCTTTAGAGGTTCGGGTAAATCTACCATCCTGAATCTGTCTTACCCAATCTGGGCCGTGCTGGGAAAACTGCAAAAGAAACACATCCTGATCGTGGGCCAAACCCAACCCCAGGCCAGACAGCACTTGGATAATATCAAGCGGGAATTAGAGGCCAATACTATTCTAAGAGCTGACCTTGGACCCTTCGAAGAGCGAGATGAGGATTGGAGTGCTGGCACTATTGTTCTACCTAAATACAATGCCAGAATTACAGCCGTATCGATGGATCAGAGTATTCGGGGTATCCGGCATGGTCAGTATCGACCAGATTTAATTATCTGCGATGATATCGAGGACTCAAGTTCTGTTAAAACCAGAGAAAGCCGTAATAAAACTTTTGATTGGCTAACTAGCGAAGTTTTTCCAGTTGGTGACAAGAATACCAAGATTGTAGTAGTGGGTAACCTATTGCATGAGGATTCTTTAATTGTTCGACTAAAAGAACGAATCGAGAGTGGAGCTATGGATGGTGTTTTTAGGTCTTATCCACTACTGCGAGATAGTGGGGAATGCAACTGGCCCGGGAAATATCCCAACGAGGATGAGATCAGTAGGTTGAAATCGAGCATCGGTAGTAATATATCTTGGCATCGGGAATATCTTTTGCATATTATTTCTGATCAAGAAAGAGTGATTCATCCAGAATGGATCCAGTTCTATGATGAGCTACCAGAGAATCCCCTATATTCTGCTACTAGCATCGATTTGGCCATTTCCACTAAAACATCCGCTGATTTTACGGCCATGGTGTCGGCCGTGATTACTGGCAGCGAAGAAAATATGAAAATCTACATATTGCCAAATCCAATTAATGCTAGATTGGAATTCCCTGAAGCCGTAGCCCTGATTGGTGAAATAACTAAGAATCTTCAAAACAGCTTTCATTTCGGTTACTCGTGGTCTAACCAATATGTCTGGTTCGAGGAAGTAGCTTACCAAGCTGCCTTTGGTCAACAAGTTAGGTATGAGGACATCCCTGCGGATATAGAAGGATTTAATCCGGGCACTCAAGACAAAAGAACCCGCTTAGCATTAACCAGCGTGATGGTAAACTCAGGAAAGGTTCTTTTCCCTAGACGAGGCTGTGAGCGACTCATCGAACAAATAATTGGTTTTGGAGTAGAGAAGCATGACGACTTGGCCGATTCTTTTTCTATGTTAGTTATTAAAGCCATGGAGAAAAATAAGCCCCTCCCAAATGTCTTCTTTGCCTAGCTGCCTCCCTTAACTCCTTATTTGTCCTCGCCGAAACGGAGTTTAATGCTATGCTTTAAATGCCATAGATTACTAATATCTATTTTATGTTGCCGACAAAAATAAATCGCATGGATAACTGGTTACTTAAGAAAACAACCTCTTTAAGAAATGGGTTGCCAGTTTTAACAACTAAAAAGATCAGGTTGATTGAAGACAGTATTATCCTAACACTCCCCGAGAAAAAGGAGTTGCTTCTGATGCTTCTCGGCTATAAGTTCACAATCGAGCTAAAATTTTCTGAGAAAAAGGAAAAAACAGAGTTACTTCTAAAGCTGGGGTTGCCGTTCCATGTGGAGAGTCGAATTCATTCCAAGAAAGGGAAGATTAAATGGTTACAGGTGTCAGCGAACGAGAGGATCGACCGATTCGTGAATAAATATGCTACCTCCATGAGTTCAATGGAGGCAGGTTTACTCTATGGATATCCCTTTTCTGCAGTTTTGGCCTTCATGGATTTGATCCCTCGAACAGACAAGGTATCTAGTGATAATTTCTATAACTACTGGTTCGGAATGGTCAGATCTAAACATCTATTTGAAATGGAAGAGAGCTACTTCAAGAACATTACGGATAAATTGGCTGGTGTAAGCCCAAAAATCTATAGCGAGTTGCAACAATACTATGCTAGAAAAATCCAATCTATATCCCCTGCCAAGAAATGAAGATGTAAATACTCTGAAAAAAGAACCCCCGGCTGTGTGCCAGGGGCTGGTACTACTCGTGTCACCAAGACAGTACCTTCACAGAGTGGTTAAGACCCTGTGAGAAGAAGCATCGACCAATAGTCATTGCCCCTAGATTATAGGACAATATCGTTACTTGTAAAGAGAGGCATTTCTATTGTGTGCTGGCCTTATCGAAGGTCTAATACTAATCCTCTGGGCTATAATATGAACATGCAAGACACATCTATTATAGAGAAATTAGTGCCATCAATAATTAATGTCGCGATAGTATTGTTGATTTCATCGCCGATACTTATCTTGAAATCATCTGTCCTGGAAAAGAAATTAATTATAATCGGATTATTCTTTTTATATGGGTTGATATTTATCTTCTTTAATAATGGGAGAGACCTGGGAATGATTCTGTTTAAGACATACTGGAAAGAGCACTATCCTTTGATCCAGATGCTTATCTATAACTTTCTTTATACATTAAGTTTCTCTACATTATTCTTTTGGAAGTTTTTCCCTTTCGATATATTTTTGTTTAACATGCTTGTACTACAACTCCCAATCATATTATTGACTGGTACGACATTACATGGGTTTTTATCTGGCGGGATGACAACAGTTATTAGGTAACAGGTCTTAGAAATTTGCTAATCCTACCTATCCTCTTCATGAAGCCATCTTAGCCCACCTGGCCATCCTTGGTTGGCATTTTCTAGTATAGGACGGCAGTAACCATTTAGTTTACTGACTGTATAGTCATGGTCTTTCCACTGCCACACATAATAATTGGATATTGCCGCTCCGCTGAACTGACCCACTGCTCTCAATGCAGTTAGTTGATCATTCAAATAATTATTTTCAATAAGTTGACGATCGTTCATTAAGTCCAAAGCAGAAACCGGTTCTCCTTTTGAGTTATGATAGACAACATTTCTCAATGGATCTGCAGCACCCCAAACCTTGTCTCTATAGACTTCTACGATCTCATGCCCACTGTATGGCTTCTCTAAATCAAACAGATGAACAACTCGAGCAGGATATCCAGCTATCTGGCAGAGTACGCAACCGACTCTAGCCAAATCGGTGCACCAATCAGAACCCCTAGCAATAATCTCTTCCTCAGTACCGCCAAATTGTATTAAATCCAAATCGTCGCTAATCTTATGCTGCAGATTACTGATAAATTTCATAATCTCTTGAATTTGTTCTTCTTTGGAATGGTTGACTAAGATCATTTGATCCAGATACTGTTCTAGCTCGGGCCTTGATCCTTTTATATATAAACTCTTTGTTGGCGTATATCCACCATAAAGATAGGCCATTGTCTCCGGACATAATCGAATCATACCTTCTGTCAAAACTCGGTCTATCGAGCCGGGTGCATGTGTATCATTTTCAAGCATGGTTTTATACGCTGACCCAAATTGACTAACCCCTTGATATTTAGAAATGTTATTCATAAGTTTATCTTGCCATCTCTATTCTGGGTTCTCCGTCACCAAAGTAATTATCCTTCCAGCCAGAAACTACAAAGCCAGCTTTAAGGTAAGTGATGATGGCGGGGGTGTTGTGGGGATGTACGACCAGATGGATATGTTTATGTCCCCCTATAAGCTTTAACATTTCTTTGACTGCTTCCAGAGCATAACCTTTGCCTCTGTATTCAGGCATAATCACCAGACCGTCACAGTAATAATCATTGTCTCCTTTAATTTCAAAAGATATAGTTCCAACAATCTGGTTATCATTATTGATAATGAAATAGACCAAACTCTTATCCATGTACTTCTTGACTATATCTTCATCGGTGCAAGGAAAATAGAGAGGAGAATTTGCACTTTGCTCAATAGCTAATACTTGTTGCCAATCTTCTGGCAGAACTTGTTTAAGAATTATCATAGATTTACTTTATCTTTAAGTTGGTTAGTTGGCTTAATATCAACCTTTATAAATATATCCTTATACTCCAAATATCTCTTCATAATTTCCTCCACAGAATATCCTTTGTAGTTATCGTTGAAGTTTATCTGTAGGTATTTGTCATTTTTGAGTTGTTGCTCAAATTCTGGATAATTAAAGTCTGGTTTGGGATACAGGGTGTTATTAAAATCCTCGAACGGATAAATCTGTACATTATTGTATTGGGTCAACAGATCGAACACTTCTTTTTTGAGATCACTGGCTAGAATAATGAAAGTGAAATAAATTGTATCGTCATATATGCCTATTTCGCAGGCGTCAGTAGTAATAGTTGGGATTGAACCAGAAATCAGATTGCCTTTATCATCATAATTGCCAGAAGTATAGTTTAATTCTCCAACAGAATCACCAGAGCTAGTAAAAATTTGTCTTAGAGTATTTAAATATTCTCCTGGGTTCATAAATTCATTACCATTGATCTATAATCTGATTTAACTCCTTCCATTCATCTCCCCAACCTTCTTTTCTGTGCTCTGGAGGAACATCGTATTCCCAGGCGATATCAAAAATCCTGCCAATATCAGTATCGTCATAAATATACTTAGCGTCCTCTCTAACCAGCCTTTCTCTAGGAATGGCCATAATCTCCCGGGCTACTTCCTCTTGGCTCAATAAGCCCCATTTATATTGTTGCAAAAGTAGTTTCACATGCTCTTTGAATTTTTGCGAACTTATTGGATTACTCATACTTATATTTTACTTGCTCGCCAATGACTTTGAGTATTTGTAACAATGCTGCCCATCCCAGTAATCCGGCATAAAATATTCTTCTAACCAACCCAATTTCTTATAGAATTTTCCTGCTTGGTAAAGTTCTAAGCTATGGCACCAGATAGTTTCACACCCTCGTTTTTTGGCCAATTCTTCTGCAAACTCAATCAATTTAGAACCATACCCTTTCCAGGGATCACTGACTGCAATTGCTTCAACTTCGCAGGTACTATCAGGGAATTTCAGAGAAATTACACCCACTGGTTCATCGTCAAAAATAATCCAATATTCATACTTTCCTTTCTGAATGTTTTGCCGAATAACCTGTTCTGACCAACGCGACTCTGGTTTGTAGAGTACCTTAAACAGGTTAGTTAATGTCTGGCCATTTTCTTCTTTGGCTTGCACTATCTTCATACTCCTGGTAGTTTAGGATTTCTTGTGTCTGACACTGTATGGCTAATCCCTTCGTCTTTGCTCACCGGCTGATATTGAGGCTTCTGAATCTTAAAATAAAGGTCTCCCCAAGCCGGTTTATGACCTTTCTGGATATTCTTGGCGTCAAACTTGCTCAGACGCTTTAATAAATCTAGTTCAGAAATATCGATTGTAATATAGATAAATTTGTAACTAGGGTTTATCTTATGAATTAATTTAACCTTATCTTGTCGTTCCTTCCTGGTTAGATTAGCCGCATCATCAATAATATTGACTGACGCTTTAGCTAATTCAGTTAATAATCCTTTCTTAATAGCTTTGCTACAGCTCTGTCTTAAATCGAAAGACTTGCCAGTGATGGTGTTGTCATCTTGAAATATCGGATACGAATTAAGAAAATCATGAACCCTGCTGGTATCCAACCTGATCTTGGGGTTGGGAAGTTTAGCTTCAATCAGTTTGGCTACTGTAGTTTTGCCAGATAGCGAGAAGCCGATCATCACTATGTAACTTGGATATTTCATAAATTGATTTTATCAGGTTCTAATTCCATGATTGATGGTAAAAATTAACTACCTTGCAACTCTTGCGACCTGTAATAATCATACAAATGATAGATAACAATCGCATTCAGAAAATGGAATATAGCCCTGCCATTCAGCAAACCAAAGTTTACGCAATAAATCTTGGAGGCATCTAATATCCAGAAAGTAAATCCAATCAGAAAGACTGCAAGCGGCAACACCCACATCATATAATTTTTATGCTTGTTTACCATTAGTAAATATATTTCAGATATCACATACAACAACACAAATATGCCAAAAACAATATCTCCCGAATACGCTTGAAAAACTATTATAGACATTAACCCCAGCAACATTGCTATCACTTGAATGGTAGTAATTAATATTTTGTTTTTATATAACACAGAGAGGTTAAGATACAGCAGAAAGCTTATTAACAACAACATCCCAGTCAGGTCAATTAGTTGGGTGATATATAAATAACTTGAGTCGTAAGCAAAGGAAAGTAGCCCTACTAATATAGCTATATATCCAAAGGCCTTAGATAATGCTGACCCATTACCTTTTAATAAAATGGCTATCCCAACAAAAAGGAAGGCCAGATTGGAAAAAGCATAATAGGGTCTTTTTATGAGCCCCTTGGTAGCAACTTCGCAATATTGAATTGTCGGTTCGGAAAATAATGATTTTAACATACCTATTTAAGCAATACGGATGGTTCTATAAATGAATTAAAAATTAAATACCAGGCAATCAGCAAAATAACAATTCCGGCAGTAGAAGATAGAATATAAAGTTTAATATCGTTTATTTGGGATTTGTAGAAAGTTTTCCAGACCAATAAACAACAAGCCGCATATATCCAAATGCTATGCCCCTCTATAGCAGCTACTGCCAAAAACACACCAAGTAGAAAACCGGTAATACCATAAACTATCCTACCACCAGAGAGATTGATTTGCGAAACTTTAGCCAATAAATATAAAGAACCTGCTAACCCTAAATGAATTAGCCAATGTCCGATTAACTCATCCCAGACATAGGCGGCTTTACTAGCATCTCCCGAAATACTCGGAATATCTAGAACATTGTGGATTTGATTGGAGGAAAGATGAATCCCAATTCCAACTATATACACTCCGATTAATATCAGAAACCAGGTTGAATATTTATTATTCGGATCTATTATCCGACTCATTTGCCAAAGGAAATACACAGATACTGGCAAGAATACCAGCAAATCTGAAACTGCCTCCCAACTAATACCTATGATCCCCGTTGGGATATGGCTTAATACAAGACTTTGGATGGCTATTAACCCACCGACAACAACCGGGAAAACCCAAAAGAGATACGCGTTTTTGTTGCTCATATCCCTATATTAGCAGGTTAACACTCGGATTACTGAGTCTGGACTTATCAACCACTTCAGGCATCCTTCCTCTTGGTATATACCCTTAACCTCACCGGGAGGCCAACTTGACTGAACAAACCTTAAATGGCATAAAATACTGCCTTTACGCCAGAAAATCATCGGAGGTAGACGAACGCCAAGCACTATCTATCGACTCACAGATAAAGGAAATGCTGGCTGTAGCCAAAAGAGATGGCTTAGAGGTCGTGGAGACGCTCAAGGAGAGCCATTCGGCTAAGGATTCGGGACAAAGACCGGTTTTTGCCGAGATAATGGAGGAAATTAAGGCAGGTAAATTTAACGGCATTTTGACTTGGGCAGCTGACCGGATCAGCCGTAACGCAGGAGACTTGGGCACAGTGGTAGACCTAATGGATGCTGGCAAACTAACCGAGATCAGAACCCCCGGACAAATATTCCATAACTCCCCTAACGAGAAGTTCTTATTGATGATCCTTTGTAGCCAAGCCAAGCTCGAGAATGATAACCGAGGGGTTAATGTCAAACGAGGACTGAAAAATAAAGTGGAGATGGGATGGAGACCAGGTACAGCTCCTATCGGATATTTGAACGACATAGGAAAGCACACTATCTATATTGATCAAGAGAGAACTGAAATAGTTAAAGAAGCTTTCCGTAAAATAGCGGAAGATGGTTGCACTGGCCGGGAGATCTTTGATTGGATGCAAGATGATATTAAATTTGAAACTCGCACTGGGAAATCTCTAGCATTGAGCGGAGTATATCTAATGCTAAAAAATCCTTTCTACTATGGCAAGTTTGAATACCCAGCTGATAGTGGTAAATGGTATGACGGATCGCATGAACCACTCATCACCAAAGAACGCTTTGATGCAGTACAGGCTAGAATTGCCACTGGGGTTAGAAAAGGTACCGGCAGGGTCGACTTCGCCTTTATTCGTCTAATGACCTGCGCTAAGTGCGGGACTGGCATCACGGCTGAAGAGAAGTTCAAGAAGTTTAAGAATGGAACTATCAAACGATATGTATATTACCACTGCACCGGTGGAAGGAATAGAAAATGTAAAAGCGGATTCATCAGAGAAGAGTCATTGGTTCAACAGTTCTTAGATATTCTAGATATGGTGGCTTTGGACAAGAATAACTTAAGACAGAGGTTACAAGATGAAATAGATCGATTTAATCGGTTTGCCTTTGGAGTATTAAAGCTTAATCCAGAACAACTCAAAACTCCTAAGATCGATGTGAGAAAATACGCTAAATACGTCCTACGAGAAGGATCTCCCGAAGAAAAGCGAGAGATCCTAAATTGTATAGATCATAAATTAGTTTTGGATAACGGAAGGATCCAGCTTATCTAACGAAGCAATAGCTTGATTGCTCACCTTGCTCTTAAAAATGTTCGTAGGTAATTTTGGTTTAGTGGTTTCTATCTTAGTACTAATTATCCTATAAACCGACTCGAGGATATCGTCCTCTCCGAACGACAAGCCAGTTTTCTTTTTTAGAACTTTCTTGAGAAACTTGATCACATGGGTATCATACAAATTCTTACTAAGCTGGTTAGGCTCAAGCGCTTCAAATCTCTTCCAGAAGTTCTCTAGTTCACCTTTTTGCACGCTTCTTTTCGTCAAATAGATTAGAAATTCTGGCATTTTTAGAAAATCTTCCTGGTTGTCAGCATCAAAACCAAAAACCTTTCGGCTTTCAATGGGCTTACTAAACAATACCCTATATAATTCTATTTGTTTGCCATTAGTTAATATAATCCAGTCTATCCCCTCATTGGCGGCGTAGTTGATACTTTGACGAAGATGTTTTTCATTAATATCCAATTGGATAGATTTCACCTCTACAACAAAATGTTTTTGTCTGCCCACCTGGATAATGTAATCTGCATATTCACCCCTAATTCGATATTCTGTTTTTATCTCTTCTAATTCCGTATACCCCAGTACATCAGTAAGCAAGCTGTTAACCATTATTCGGGTGGCTGATTCATCTAAATCTTCGTATAGTTTCTTCAGGTACCTTTTCTTGTAAGTTTTAAGCTTGACTGCAAAATTTTTTATCTGAGTTGATGTAAACATAGTGTTTTTTAACCTTTTATAATATTGATCAGGTAAAATACAAATGCCTTAACTTAGAATTTGGCAATCCCTTACAATCACTTGACCAGCCAAACTATCCGAAACTGTGCCTTTAAGTTTTATACTTTGGCCCTTGGAAACCGTAGCTAGTTGATCGGCATACTTCTTGGCAAACATACATTGAACAGAAGTGATCTGATACTGTTGAACCTTAAAACTAATGTATGGGTTACTAGTAATATCTTCTCCGATGGTATCTACAACTCCAGTAATTTCAACTAGTTTATTTTTGTACTGCTGATTAGCAGCTACCTCATTGTTCTTATAAGCATTATACAAAGCAACTGCTGTGACTTTTATTGCCTCCTCTGATTTAGTATCTGTAGCCTTAGATTGGGCTAATGTGTTGGCTGCATTCTTCTGACCACTCATCCCACCACCAATACTACCCAAGATAATGGCAAGTAGAATAACACCAATAAATCCGGTCACTAATCCGTGTTTGCCCAAGAAGTCCCTGGGTTTTTCTGTCCCCGAAGTAGACAATTTTTTGGAATAATTATTGGCAATAATGTGAAAGATGATACCACCGGTAATTCCAAAGATAAATGCCAGAATAGTAACTAGTGTTCCTCCGATAGCTGTGCCAATAGCAGTTCCTGCTTGTTCTGCGGCATCCGTTGTTGAACTAATAGCGCTGCTGCCCAGCCCTAGAGACATTATCATTGTTGATATAGGCATTAAGAACAATGATATCTCAGTTAATCTAAATGACCGATTCAACACTTGTGTGCTGTTTTGAAGACTCCAAACGGTGGCTACCATCAATAACCAGATAAGTATGAACCCCCATCCAACCAGACGATTCTGGGTCATCCAGGCATAGTTTTGAGTAAACAACAGCGCAGGCAACAACGACAACGATATTTTCAAAAACATATTTTTCTTCATCTTATTTTGGTTATTAATATATTTTAATAAATTAAGATTTAAGCATCACCAAAACTCACCTGTATGATGCAGGCTTTGAACACAAAGCCCCGCACCAGCTGAGCCTTTCGGCTCCACACCCTTTCGGGTATGACCCATCCCTGAGTCGCTGAATGCGGGGTTCAGTATCAGGGATGGGTTTTCTCTATGCCATGCCCTACAAAAATGTAAGGTTTAGGCAAATAATTTGTTAATAGGTTACCAGCTTAATTAAGCACTTAAATCATAGCATAAAACCAAACTCTGCGAAGAGCTACGCTCTGGGCGCTGATTTTTAGAAGGCCTGCGGGAATGATGACAAACGCACAGTCGCCCTAGGTCTGCTGGACGAATGGCATGTCACAGTCTGGCAGGACAGACGGGTTCAGACCCTCCCCCAAAGGAGATAATTAGAGTACCTTAGATAGGTCTTTAGGGGGACAGGTTCATTATAGAACCTAAGGAGGAAATGAGACAAATGAGACAGTGGCAGAGGGGGCTGTTTTTGGGCTAGATTTCAGACTAATTTATGGTATCTAAACTATGCCATTTCATAACTTTTCTTAGCAAATTATCACTAAGTTTATGCGCATCAGCGTGGCCAAGATAGCCGAGATATGAGGGCATGGCTTTAGCGATGTAATCCAGATCGCCAGCTTTCAAACTTTGGGAGATCTTCTTATCTATACGTTTTACGGTCTTTGCCCGAGGCAACCGATAATGAGACAAGGCAATATAACCGACATAATCAATACCCCAATTCAATTTTCTGAAAGATATCTTATCCGGGTGCATCTTGAGTTTTAGCTCGGTTTTGAGGAATTGATTTACTTCCACCAGATAACCTAATAATTCATCTGGGTTATTAGACAGGAAAACAAAGTCATCGGCATAACGGAGATAATACTTAGCTTTTAAGCAATGTTTGGCAAACTGATCCAAGGGGTCTAGATAAACATTGGCAAATAATTGAGAAGTAAGATTGCCTAATGGCATACCCTTGCCAGGCGAATGTTCAAAACTTGAGATAATTTTATGGAGCAGTTTTAGTAGCTCCTTATCCTCTATCCTTTCCGAAAGCAAATCTATTAGAACTTTATGGTCAACACTGTCAAAGAACTTGCGGATATCCAACTTCAAAGCAAAACAAGGCCTCGTGTAGTTTTTGCTTATTTTTCTAGATACATCTGCCAGTTTAATAAATGCCCTATGAGTACCTTTATTATTTCTACAAGAATAGCTGTCAAAAATAAAAGTTTTGTCCCAAATCGGATACAACATTCTATAGATTGCCTTATGCAGCAATCTATCCCTGATCTTAGCTTTATGGATATTTCTTGGCTTCGGATCAGATATCTTGAATGGGCTATAAGCTGAATGATAATATTTGCCAGATGCTAAATCTCGGTGCAACTTGATAATATTAGCCATTAAATCTCTTTGGAACTGCTGAACATCTTTTCTTGAACGTTTGTCTATCACAAACTCCTGCCAGGCTTCCAGGAGATTCTCTAACGATATAATACGGTTATAATAATCTTTAATAGTTTTCATATGGATATGCCTGGTAAAAGCAATCACACACACACACACACACACTTCTGTTGCCGGTATTACAAAAGCTGAAGGATGCTTACATCCTCTGGCACGGCTATCATAACACCTTGCCTAAAACCCATCGGTACTCTTTGGGGATAAAGGTGGATAACTTATTTACTGCCATAATTGAGGCGGTAGCTGAAGCAGGTTTTCTTCCGCGCACTGAGAAAGCTCCTTATGTAAAATTGGCAATTCGTAAACTGGATACCATCAAGGTGT